>OLKV01000113.1_pt1 | contig 69897 bp, 62 predicted proteins | sample 1604391 | NCBI WGS metagenome assembly OLKV01 (sample SAMEA104055711, study PRJEB20765) | soil metagenome | isolation source: soil | reverse complement strand
TAGTCCATAGTCCATAGTCCATAGTCCATAGTCCATAGTCCATAGTCCATAGTCCATAGTCCATAGTCCATAGTCCATAGCTCTTATGTTAAGTAGGTAGTAAAAAGTCAACGGAATCCCCAAATTATTTTAATCAACGGTTGATATTATTAATATTTATAATAAGTAGTTGAAGGGGGTATTGGTAATATTAAAGTTAAATATTATATTAGTAACCAATAAAAAGGTCCCCGGCCTCGCGCCAGGGAACTTTTTGATTTGATAAATTATTGATGAGCAGGGCGCTCAATGAATGCTCTTATACGACAGTAGTATTTTTAAGGTTACGGTTTTGTTTAAATATTTTTTAGAGATCATGATCTTTAAAAATTAGCGGCTGTAATGGTATATGAGTAGTCTGAATTTGAATATATCATCCCGATGAAATATTGCTCCGGGGTCCCACGTGATTATTCGCCTGCTCCGGCATTCAGGCGGATTATTCCGTCTGAATGTTTTTTTTTCAATTCCGTTTTTTATTTATCCTGTTTTATAAAGTTAGCATTCGTTAAACTTACGGTTAAAAAGATGTTTCGGATTTCGTTAAATGAAATAAAAAAATCAACAAATAAATGTGACGGCTACGAGGGAAGACGTCCGCCAAACTAAATATGACGGCAACAATAGAAAAATAGTTTTTCAATTGCCATTTGCTTCGGCCAACGGGTTAAGGTATAATAAGAGCAGGGCTTTAGCCAAAACGGGGTTTATGTTTTAACTCCTCCTGTTGAAATCTTGTGATTGGCCCATATTCCGGCTGTTTTTTTATAGGTTTGCCCCGTAATGGATCATGTATTGGATAACCCTGCCTGGAACGCCTTAATTTCGGGCAATCAACACCTTTCTAACGGCAATGAACAGGTGCGATTTTTTGACAAAGAAGTTTCCCCTTTTGTTGCGTTAAAAGAAAAATCAACAACAAATTTCGAGATGCTACACGAGTTGATTGTGCACGATAGCCCTTTACTATTTGTATCAACTGTTGAAACAGAGATTCCAACTATGTGGAAGGTGCTGCGCACTATGGTTGGAATACAAATGGTTTGCAATGATCCGGTGGATCAGGCGACTTCTGGCAACCTGGTTCCTTTAACAGATGAGCACATACCCCAAATGCTTGAATTAACAAAGCTTACTAACCCCGGTCCATTTGCACCGCGCACCATATCATTTGGCCATTACATGGGGGTTTTTAATGACGAACAACTGGTGGCCATGGCAGGGCAGCGTTTAAATCCCTTTAACTACGCCGAAGTGAGCGCTGTTTGTACCCATCCCGATTATCTGGGCAGGGGATATGCCAAACAGTTGTTGCAAAGCCATATCAACAGGATCAAAGCTGCATCACAAATTCCGTTTTTACATGTACGCGGCGATAACGAACGCGCCATCAGTGTATATAAATCATTAGGTTTTTCAGCAAGGAGTAACGTTTATTTTTACGTTTTGCAGAAGGAAAAATAGCACTTAGTTTTATTTGATTTTTGTATTATTGAAAACGAAAAAACGCATTATACATCATCATGAAAATAGCCATAGCCTCGCCTCCGTTTCCTAAATCAGTTGACGACGGGTTATATTGGCTGGAACAACTGGTAAAAGACGCAGCAAGCAAAAAAGCTGAAATTATATGTTTCCCCGAGACTTATATTCCCGGGTATCATGGCGAAGGATATCCTGCCGAAAAGGTATCGCCCCAAAAGCTGCAACAGGCCTTGGATAAAGCTACAGTAATAGCACAAGAGAATGAAATCGCAATAATTTTACCAATGGATTGGTATCATCCCAGTGGACTTTTGAACCTTGCTTATGTTATATCAAACACAGGCGAAATTTTAGGATATCAAACAAAAAACCAATTAGACCCTACCGAAGATGATATTTGGACTGCGGGTACCGAACGAAGTATTTTTGAGATAAACGGTGTTAAGGTTGGGATCACTATATGTCATGAAGGTTTCCGGTATCCCGAATCGGTACGATGGGCAGCGCAACAAGGTGCCCAAATAGTATTCCATCCACATTGCACCGGCGGCGACGTGGAGGGCACACAGTTTACAGAATGGGCGAGCAAAAGCAATACCTATCACGAAAAGGCTATTATGCTGAGGGCGATGGAGAACACCATTTATTTTGCAAGCTCAAATTATGGATTTAAATACCCCGATTCGGCAAGTTCTATTGTAGCTCCCGATGGAACCTGCCTTGCATACATGCATTACGGCGATACCGGCGTAATTGTAGCCGACCTGGATCTTTCAGCGGCTACCGGGTTACTTGCAAAAAGATTTAAGAATGAGCTTTATAAATAAGGGGTGTTTACATCCTGTAGCTTTATAAGGTGACTAAAAAGGGAGAGGTGTCATCCTGAGTGTTAAAACCCTGTGAGATTCTGAAGGAGAAATAACAAAAGTGGGTGTCACCCTGAGGCACTCGAAGGGTGAGCGCAGAGGCCTTTGCCCGCATGGTTTTAAAGCATTACACTCTGCGCCCAATTACAATAAGTATAAAATTAACAACTGCCATGTACATTTTTAAATATCCTGAATTTGCGCAGGCCTTATACGAATCTTTAAACGCTGATCCGTTTTACGTGGCCATGTTGCAGCCTTTATCTAATGATGCAAACAGCAAAGCGGACGCCTTAATTCGCTATTTAGATTATTCGATGGCAGAGGCCGAGACCTATGGGAAACTATTTATCCCTGAGCATCACCAATACGGCGTTTCCATTTGGACAAAGCCATTAACCCCCGACCTTGAGCTAAAAAGGAACGCCGAAAAAAAAGCATTCATTAAGCACTACATGGGCAATGAATCTTTAAGTATTTATACTACAATTACCTCATTTATGTCTGCACAAACTGAAGGTTTGATCCCCGATGATGCGTGGTATCTTTCCATTTTAGGCGTTACCCCGCAATTTCAAGGGAAAGGGTTAGGAACCGGATTAGTAAGCGGAGTGCTGCAAGAAACGGATAAGTGTTCAACCTTTACTTATTTGGAAACATTTAACGCGGCAAGTATTAATTTCTATAAGAAATTAGGGTATGAAATATCTCGCCGGATAGAAGAGCCAGTAACACAATCGCCTTACTGGATATTGGTTAGGGGATTATAATATAATGGCGACCAGGTTTTGGGGATTTAATTTGGCAATGAGCACTAACTAATGCAATCCCTTTCTTTTAACCACCCCGCCCGTAATATCCTCAATACTTTGCTGCACTATAAACGCTTCCGGATCTATATCCAAAACCTCCTGTTTTAACCTGGGGATTTCGAGCCGGGTGGCCACGGTAAAAATTATATCCCGCGGATCATCAGGCACGCCGCCGTTTCCATAACCATTTTTGCCATGATATATCGTGACACCACGACCCAGCTTTTCGGTGATGGCTTTTCTTATCTCTTCGCTTTTTACCGAAACTACCGAGATTCCAGTATACTGGTCAATCCCATTCAAAATAAAATCAATCATCCGGGATGCAGCGAGGTAGGTAAGTATTGAATAAAGCGCAGATTCGATACTTAAAAAAAATGCTGCCGATACAAAAATTACCACATTAAGCAATAGTATCACGTCATTTACCTTTAGCAGCTGAAATTTTTTGCTCACCAGCATAGCTGCAATATCGGTTCCATCCAATACTGCGCCGCCTCTAATAGCTAAGCCAATGCCAACCCCTATAAAAAAACCGCCAAATACGGCGGTAAGTAATTTGTCAGGCGTAACATCAGGAAAGCTAACAAATGCCAGGCACAGCGAAAACCCTGTTATAGCCAATGCGCTTTTTACTGCGAACGAAATACCTAAATGCCGGTAGCCCAACAATAAAAAGGGGATATTAATAACAAAGATGAGTATGGATACAGGCAAATGCATGATATCGGCCAATAACATGGATATACCTGTAACGCCTCCGTCGATAAATTTACTGGAGAGTAAAAATCCTTTTAGCCCCATACTGGCCGATAAAATGCCAATGACTATCAGTACCAGATTTTTAAGTTCTTTTTTAACTTCCATATCCAAATATAACAAGTATGCTTTGGCAATAACCCGTTTGTAATATTTTAACCTGATATATAATTATTATGATCAACAGGCCATCATCTTTAATAAAAAATTATTTCTTTTGCTGGCTGATAGCAGATCGTGTTTTTTTGAGGATCTGCTATCAGCCTTATTTATATTCATATCACAATTAAATACCCATGCTAAATAACGCCAAAGGTGTATTGAATATTAACACCACAACCATATAACTTATGCAAACAAAATGGTTGTGTATTTTACTGGTGTTTTTTATACTGACAGGCTGTAGCAAAAAGGAAAATGTTGGTCCTCAAAAAAATACCAATACAGCAACCTTTTCTGTGTCCGGCGTATTACAAAGCAATATGGTTGTACAGCGCGATCAGCCCTTTACGGTTTGGGGACAAGCATCGCCTAATCTTAACCTATCGGTGAATGTTAGCTGGTATTCAACAACACTAAATGCTGTGGCCGATGCTTCGGGCAACTGGAAAGTATCCATACCCGCAAGTGCGGCAAATGCCAGTCCGCAAACTATTACAATTAAGGCAGCAGGAGTTTCAACTATAACGCTTAACAATGTGGTTATTGGCGATGTTTGGATATGTTCGGGTCAATCCAATATGGTATTTCCGGTTGATTCTATTTCGCCGTTTGAGGGAGTTCTTAATTATAAGGCCGAAATTGCTGCTGCCAACTATCCTTTAATACGCACATTTACTGTGCAGGATGATAACGAAGCGGCCCCTGCAATTGACCTCGCTTTACCTGCCAAATGGAACGTTTGTTCGCCTTCAACAGTAGGCAATGTAAGCGCCGTGGCGTATTATTTTGCGCAAAAACTAAACACAACCTTAAACATCCCGATAGGTATTATTATTTCGGCCGATAATGGTTCCTACTGCCAGGCCTGGACAAACGCCGAGGCCATAGAAAATGATGTCGTTTTATCGGCCTATTATTCGGGCGGCAGCGCAACTTTATATAACGGGATGATCAATCCCTTAACCAACCTTGCCATAAAAGGGTTTACCTGGTACCAGGGCGAAAATAATCAGCACGATAGTCCTGTGAGCAATTATACCCTGCTTAATACTGCGCTCATAAAAGGCTGGCGCAGCAAATTTAACCAGTCTGCAGCACCGTTTTATTATGTGCAGCTAACGCCGTTTGCCGAAGATTACACCAGCACAACGCCCCCCGGCGGCGACCCGACCTTAGATTTTTTAGCAATGTTTAGGGAAGCTCAGGCAAATATACGCGCGTTACCGGGTACCGGCATGGCAGTAACCATGGATGTTGGCGAGGTTGCTAACCATCATCCCCGCAATAAAAAACCGGTAGGTCAACGCCTTGCATTGCTTGCTTTAAAAAATACTTATAACCAAAATGTTGCGTGCGTAGGGCCGCAGTATGCTTCGTTTTCGGCAAACGGATATACGGCGACGGTTAATTATGTGGCGGGTACAGCCGATGGCTTAACTACTATTAATAATAACCCTTTGACGCAATTCTTTTTTGTTGCAGGTACCGATCATGTCTTCAGGCAGGCGCAAGCCATAATTGTTGGAAGTACTGTGGTGATAACCGCGCCGCAAAATACCCCGATGCCCATCCAGGCAATACGATATGCATTTACCAATTTCCCGGTTACCAACCTGCAAAATTCGGCAGGGCTCCCTGCCGAACCCTTCCGGACGGATAATTGGGATAATTAAACATGCAGGTTTTTAATGAGGCAAGCACTTGCTTAGCCCTGTTATTGAATGGGCAGCTGATACTTGTTAATAATTTAAGTGCAGAACATTTAACTCGTTTTTTGGTTTAATAAGTAATTTTAAGTCAGTATTAATTATTTGAATATAGATTTTTATACTTTAACAGTGCAGTTTAGCTCAAAACATAAAACGGTTTATTTCTTAAAACCGCTATTGATATTTCTTTTTCTTGGTATACAAGGTTTCGCTTATGGCCAGGTAATTGTTCCGGTTGATTCTCTTAAAGCAGATTCGTTGCGCGCCAAAAATTTAAAAAGTCAAAATCCATCTTATGACATTTATAAGGAGTATGATTTTGGCGATTTGTTGAGAAATATTTTTCATCCCCATAAAAAGGCTGATACCCTGCACAAAAGCTCGGGAATTACGGTTGTGCCCAACATTGCAGCTAACCCTACCATTGGCGCACAGATAGGAATTAAGGCTGTAGCGGGTAAAAAGTTAGGAAACGATCCCAATACCAATCTATCGGTAGCAGCCACGTCAGCTTCTATCACCACAAAAGGAATTCTGTATTTTTATATTAACCATAATATATTTACCCCAGGTAATAAGTGGAACTTTCAGGGAAATCTTGTGGCCTCAAAAAGCGTTACGCCTGATCACGGGTTTGGAATAGGCCGCGGTGCTGTTGAAGGAAGTACAGAAGATCAGATCCTGGCAGATCCCGACCATATTGGATATTCCATCCATTCCCAATATTATGACTTTAGGGAAAAGGTTTACAAAAAGATAGACAAAAATCTCTATCTCGGAGCCGGGCTGGCGTTTGATATCAGGCGTAAAATTAACCAAAAAGATACGGTCGACAACGCCACGCCGCTAAGCGTGTACAACAACAGGTACGGGTTTCCGCAAGATCATTACGCGGCCGATGGCTTTCTGTTTAACCTGGAGTATATCACCCGGGATAATCCCAATCGCGCCTACACGGGTATTTACTTTGATGCCGGTGTACGCATTAACCAAACATGGATAGGAAGTACAAAAAATGCCGTACAATTTACTACCGACTTCAGGAAGTACTTTAGTTTATCAGCTGCGGACCCCGAAACTGTGCTGGCATTATGGAACTGGGGTTCGTACCTGGCCAGCGGTGCAGTACCTTATCTGGAGTTACCGGGCACCGGGCGCGATGGCTCTTTCAGAAGCGGTAGGGGTTATGTATCTCAATATTTTAAAGGTACACAGTTTAATGATACCGAGGCCGAGTTTCGTTTCCCCATATTGGCAAACAAATTTGTAAGTGGGGTTGTTTTTGGAAGTCTGCAAACGGCCAACGATGATCAGGGCACTAAACTGTTCCAGGTGTTCCAGCCCGGCTATGGTGCTGGTTTACGAATTTTGTTCAACAAAGCCACACGTACCAACCTGGCACTCGATTACGCCTGGGGACAATTTGGTAACCAGGGATTTTTCCTTAATTTAAACGAAGCGTTTTAAAAGACACATATCGGTGACAACACTCCGCCTTTGCTTATGTTGTCACTAAAGGTACTCCGAAGGTACTAAAAGAGCCTTTGTCATTCTGAACGATAGTGAAGAATCTTCTCCAACATGCATAAACGCGTGCTTTTCCGAAGCAGAAGTTCCTTCGCTATGCTCAGGATGACAATCTTGTTTAGCTAATTCTCCGCCTTTGCTGGTGTTGTCACCAGCAAACCGTTTGGTTCGTTAATTGAACAAGTGCAGAGGGGCTTGAAACGGAATATCGGTACATGTTGGTGACAACACCAACGGACCAACGCACCAAAGTAAAAACCTGTAAATGGAACCGAAAAACAAATTGGATCCAGAATCCGGAAGTTTTTTTTTGATGCCGGGCGCTCCGCCCAGCTATTGGCTTACCCGTTTCATGATCCTTCGACTGGTGGGCATTGTTTACGCCGTGGCTTTCCTGGTGGCCATAAATCAAATTATTCCGCTAATTGGTTCCAACGGACTTACTCCCTTAGAAATTTATCTGAAGCAAGTAAGCGTTGCGCTGGGCTCTGTCGGGGCGGGTTTTGTGCGGCTACCCTCTATATTTTGGCTTTGGCATTCTGATACAGCGTTGTTAACCGCAGCCTGGATAGGCTTTGCACTTTCGTGTGTGGTAGCGGTGGGCTATGCGAATGTGCCACTGCTAACCGTGCTTTGGTTTCTTTATCTGTCCTTTGTGCATGCCGGGCAAGATTGGTATGGCTACGGCTGGGAAATTCAGCTTACCGAAACAGGGTTTCTCGCTATTTTCCTCTGTCCGCTGTTTGATATGCGTTCGTTTCCAAAGTATGCGCCACCAATGTCGATTATTGTTTTATTTCGTTGGCTCATCTTTCGTATTATGCTCGGCTCGGGATTAATCAAGTTTAGGGGCGATAAGGTTTGGCGCAACGGAACAGCCCTTTATTACCATTTCGAAACGCAGCCCATCCCCGGTCCGTTAAGCAGGTGGTTTCATTTTTTGCCGCGTATATGGCTTAAAATTGGCGTATGGTTTAATTTTATGGCCGAGCTGGCTGCGCCCTGGTTTGTATTTTGGCCGCGGTATGCGCGCCACATTGCAGGTGTGGTTATTGTTTTATTTCAGATCACTATCATCCTGAGCGGTAATCTTTCTTTTTTAAATTGGCTTACTATTGTTCCCGCATTGGCTTGTTTTGATGATAGCTTTTGGGCTCCGTTACTTCCTTCCTGGTTGGTGCAAAAGGCAAAAGCCGCTGCCGACCGCGCCGAACCCAATAAACCAATGCGCACAACGGCATGGGTGGTTACCTGCATTATTGTGCTGCTGAGCATCCAGCCCGCAATAAACTTGCTGTCGCCTGCGCAAAAGATGAATGCCTCGTTTGATCCGCTTGAATTGGTAAACACCTACGGGGCTTTCGGCAGCGTTGGCCAGCAACGTTTTAACGTAGTATTTGAAGGGGCAACCGACGACACTACCGGCGGCAAAGCAAATTGGAAACCATACCTGTACAAATACCTGCCCGTGCTGCCTAATCAACAGCCACCGCAAATAGCCCCATACCAGCCGCATCTCGACTGGCAAATGTGGTTTGCCGCCATGTCATCGCCCGATGAATACCCCTGGACGCTAAACCTGGTTTGGAAACTGCTGCATAATGACGCGGGCACCATCAGTTTATTTGCCGGCAACCCATTCCCCAACAAGCCACCCCGGTTTATCCGCGCTGTATTATATCGTTATCAATTTGCAAAACCGGACAATCCACAAGGCCTGGTTTGGGACATAACGCCGATGGGCATCTGGATTCCAGCTGTTTCGGTAAATGATCCTAATTTACTTAAGTTTTTGAAAGGTGAGGGGTGGGTGAGGTGACGGTTTGTTTGATGGGTTTAATGTAGGCTTGCTATTTTTTTTCTTCGTCGCTGTCAAGAAAATTTTCAATCACTGGAATAACAAAGCGGGCTTCATTAGAACCAGATTTTAGCGTTGTTATTTCCCCAATATATTCGCCATGCACGCCCGGGATTATTGCTAATTTTGAATTGGCTATTTGCCTATGCATCTCAATAGCATGCTCGGGTTTTATAATGTCCTGATCACCTATAATGATCAGAGTTGGCGCTTTAATAGATTCGATCTGTTCGTCTGGTATGTCCTTAAAATTTAACATTCTTTCGGCATCCTTATCGTGCATTACTTGTAGCCCTTTAGGATTAGGTGAAACTTTTAAATAAGCTTCTTTTAGTTGTTCGGGCATATTTGCTAAGGTTGCATGTTTCATATAATCCCAAAATTGTACAGGAATCCCATTACGTTTGCAAAGCGCAGAACCCAGAATCATTTTATTAACTATTTCTGGATGATGAATAGCAATCTGGACAGCTGTTGTGCCACCGTTACTAAAGCCAAAAAAATCCGCGTTGGAAATATTAAGATTTTTAAGAAGGGTGGCAACATCATCTGCGTCTTGCTCAAAAGATTCCGGCGCGTTTCTGTCACTTGTACGTCCATGTGCCTGTAAATCCATAACAATGATCTTATACTTTTTGGCAAGCATTGGGATTATCCTGCCAAATGTTGTTTCAATGGTTGAACCACCGCCATGAATTAAAACAAGCGGTTTACCTTGTCCATGAATCTCGTAATACATTTTAATTCCGTTGACCTCAGAATAGCCGTTTTTGTAAGTCAGCGAATCATTTAAGGCTGATTTAATTTGATAACTGTTAGCTTTTATTGGGCTCGCGTTTTTAAATGATGATAACACCAAAAGCGCTAAAACAGTATAAACTATTGTCTGTTTCATATTATTATTGAGTTAATTTTGAAGAAGTGTAGCTTGCATTTTTTTTAACATTTGTAGCCAGCTTGGGTACGCACCGGTTTTCTGAGCTAATTCTTGAGAAACCGTTTGTCGTAATTGCAATTTGGTTTTTCCGTTTTCTTCGGCAAATGTCACGGTGACTAATGTTTCTCCCGGCCAATCAGGGTCCATCCCAATTTTAGTTGGGTTTATTGGGTTGCCATTTTCATCAGCGTTGATTAGGGTAAACACAATTTTTGTGTTTGGAGAGACTTCTTTATACTCCCCTATGGCCCAACAGTCACCGAATTGAGGATTAGAAATACAAGAGTGAAATTGTCCGCCTGTTTCAACTTTGATATTTTTGAAATGAACGGTGCAGCCATCAGGCGCATACCATTCCATTAATTTTTCGGGGTCAGTCCACGCATTAAAAACTTTCTCAGGGCTTGCGTTGAAGGTTTGTTCTATGAGCACTTCGTTATTATTGATATGATTTTCCATTTTGTTTTATTTTATTAATGATATTCTAAGCTGTGCGTCGTATCTATACTTTTAATTGCAACGCTGCAGCATTTATTTACTCAATTATTAGTAATTTGAAGATTGACTGGGTTATTTGGTAGAATCAAGGAATTTATCCAGTTTTTCAAAACGTTGCGTCCATAGCTTGCGAGATTCCGTTACCCAATTAGTAACCTCATCCAGTTGCTCCAGCCGGGCTTCGCAAATCTGTTCTCTCCCTTTTTGAGTGATCGAGATTATGCCGCATTGGTTAAGTACTTTAATATGTTTGGCAATCGCTTGTCTGCTAATGTCAAAATCTTCAATAATTCCGGCAAGGTTTAGCGGTCCCTGTGATAGTTTTTGTATAATTATCCGTCTTGTTGGGTCAGCAATTGCTTGAAAAACATCTCTTCTTTCTATCATAATACAACCAAATGGTTGTCAAATATAAATACAACCATTTGGTTGCGCAACTTTTTTTTAAGATTTTTTGAGGAGAAATAATTTTGAGAGGAAATGTACCTTGTTGCCGGTAAACTGAGTTTACGGATTAGCTAACCCTTTTCAAGTGTTTTTTTGTTTTGAGACAAGATGAGCTTTCTTCAACTGATGAAAAAGATTATTAGCCCAATATCCGATCAGTGTTTAAAACAAATAAACTATTACCTTAGGGCTAACTTATTTACTTATTTAAATCTTATACCTTATTATGGACAGAACCCTAAAGGTTTATACCAAAACCGACCATCTTTTTGCAGAATTTATATTTAGTTATGACCAACGCAGCCAAGCCACTGCGCATTACATTAAATACCGCCGCCTTTATAACGATGATGAGGAAGATGAAAATAAATCGGTTTATCCACAGCATGAAATGGATGTGTATTTATCCTACAGGGAATTTGATTCGATAGACCAGATTAAGGCTCATGACGTTGAGGTAGTAAAAAAAGAACTTGGCCGGGATATGACCGACCCGGCAAACACCTACCGGTATTTTTATGATCAACAACCTGTGCTGTTGCGTTATATTGTAGCCAATCATATAGGTTGTATCGGCATGGTAAATATATTGTTCAGCTTTATTGATAATACCAAAGAGGTAAAATTCCTTTCGGGCACAAATCCGCGGTATGATATTGACATTTCGTCAAACAGCCTCGAAACAAACCTAAGCTGCATACTAAGAATCCCGGTATATACCGACAGAGACACCCGCGAGATAAGCCCCTATGATTTGAAACGACTGGCACCCTGGTATTAGTGAAATAATTCTTAAAGAGAAATAACAAAAGGGGTGTCATGCTGAGGCACTCGAAGCATGTGGGCAAAGGCCGCTACGCTCACCATTCCCTTCGATAAACTCAGGACAGGCTTATGCCTCCTTCACGATAGTCATCTTGATCCACTTACAACAAAAACGCCTCAAGTCTTTCAACTTGAGGCGTTTTGTGTTTATGTCGATAGTAATCAGGCCTGAACGCTTTTCTTCATCAGGAAGCGTTTTTTAAGCCAGTTGCGCACAGGTTCATCATACAGTTTAAGGCTGGCATAAGCTACGGCAACTGCAACTATAAACAGCAGCAGGCCGACGCAAAGGCCGTATCCCATTGGCACCTTATTTTTAGCCACCCAGCCGATATAAAGATAAATGAGCGGGTAGTGGGTAATATAAATAGGGTAGGAGATATCGCCAAAGAACTTACACACTTTAGCCGAAAATTTCCCTGTAATATTGCCGCCGGCGCCGATGGAAACAATCAGTGGGAAAACAATAATAATAGCTACTGATTCGTACAAGCCGTTCATCCAAAGGTGCTCGCTGCCGCCGATCCTCGGAATAAAAAATACGATCAGGATGAGCACGCTGCTTATGGCAAAAGCATTTTTAATATGGATAAGCTTGCCCATGCGGCAAAGCAGCAATCCTGCAAAAAAGGGATAAAGCAGGCGGGCAAAGCCAATGTGAAGCTGCGTTGCATTAATGCTCCAGCCGCCAATCACGTCGCCTTGCGGGCCCATTACTAAAAACTGTACTAAAAAACAGGCCGATAGAAATACAAATATAGCAAGCAGGGTTTTAGAGAATCTGCGGAAAATGAGCGCATATAAAATATTAGCTACGTACTCAAAAAAAAGCGACCAGGCCGGGCCATTCAGCGGGTGCATTTCCTGCCAGCCACGAATATCCATGGATGTAGGCAGCGGGAGCATGGTAAATCCCAGCAGCATAACGAGCAGCATTTGCCAAACAGGCGTTCCTGCAATCTGCGGAAATACCGGGCCGGCTTGAAAGTAAAAGAGTATGGCCCCTATGATAGTCCCCATAATAACCATAGGTTGCAGGCGGATAAGCCGGCGTTTATAAAAGTCCCATTGCGTCATTTTTCCCCAACGGTCGTCATAGGCATAGCCCACTACAAAACCTGATAATAAGAAAAAGAAATCGACCGCCAGGTAACCGTGATTGATGAACTGGTGAAAACGATCACCCGAGTAAGTTTCAAAAACGTGAAAAATGACCACCAAAAGGGCAGCTACGCCGCGCAGTCCGTCAAGGATCTCGTAATGACTTTTTGATTCGAGATAAGCAGGAGATTTATCCATTAAGCATTAAATAAATAAAATTGTGTATAATTGGTTTATGTTGTAATGACAGAAGTCATTGTGTTAACATGACACAATAATAAGCAAAACTTTTAGTTTTGCAACACCAATAATATCAAAAAAACCTGATAACCGGGCGATTAAAAACAGCAGGGCTTTAAACTTAAACTCATCAGGCCGCTTCTAAACTCGCGTAAAATATCGTCTTTAGAGAGTTATCGTATAAAGTCATTGCCCATATAACCAAGTTAAAAGTACGTCCGCTCTCGCTTAATCGTACCGATATTTTAAAATTGCCCTTATCATCTTGTTGTATGGTGCTGTTTATAAAGGTGGCTTTTGACCAACTGAAATTAAGCTTTGCCGCGTCTTTTATAACCTTTGCACAGCTTTTGTTATAAGCATCTGATGATAATTGATATTCGTATTTAAAATAGTTTAGTTCAACCGGCGATATATTATTATCTAAATGCCCCTTGCTCTTAGCATCTGCAATTTGTTGGTCAAGTGTTGGGTAAAGGTGCAAAAATGCTTCTTTTCTATTGGTTTTGAAGGCCGCGAGAACAGCTTTTGAATAGTTGTCGAGCAGCAGATTTAAAATAGGCGGTTCTTTGTTTAAGCCTTGAGAAGAAGCTTCTGATTTTTCCGGATCGCCAGTGGTGCTTTTGTTGCCCATATCTGTTTGTTCTGCAACATATTCGGCCCATCCCGCTTTAACTTTACTATAAAAGCGATACATTAAAGTTGTTCCGGCACTGGTTTGCTCCTGTTGCAGGTAAAAACAAATAGTCTCATTTCTGATATAAATAGGTTTGGAAAAGGTATAAATAACAGAGCATTTGTCGGCCTTCAGTTGCGGGTATCTGCGCGTTATTTTAAATACAGCGGCTGTGTCGCCCACAGTAATGACCCGGGAATGCAGAAACATCCCCGCCGGCCATTTTAAAGACCCTGATTTTCTTAATTCTCTAACAATAAAAGTTTGTTCGGCAGGGGCGATTACAAGTGGCTGCGCATCCTTTTGCTTATAATGTTCACTTATAGGAAATGTTCTTTTTGATTTAATATAGCTTATGGCCGAGTCAATGATGCTTCCGTTAATGCCATCTGTATAATACATGGTATCACATGGGCCGCCTCTGCTCATCCAGTTTTGATAAACATGATTCATCGTTTTAAAATCAACGGCACCCTGACTAAATACAAAGCAACTTCTTAGTATGATTATAAGTGTTATTATTGCTTTTTTAATAGTCATTTTATCGGGGTATAGCGTCCCTTTTAAATTTACTAAAAGGTGCGTTAATATATTACTTACTTATTAAAATATATCGCTTGCTTATTAAATAATCACAAAAATAAAAATTCTTGAAGTTTTTACGCAAGGTTTTCATTTACTTTAAGCAAACCTTGAGGCTAATATTATCCATTTATTGTATGGACCTTTTTTAGCATCAATTTAAAACGTGTTTATTTGCTTTTATTTTTTTGGATGCTGGCGCGCAATTTATGCCGGCATAACAACGGGCCTCAGCTTAAGTGTTGAACAGCTGATTTGTTACTTATTATCGTCGAAATAATAATTTTGAAGAGAGATATTCTTTTCTAACAGCGCTGCTGATGTCCGCTACTAATTTACAATTTTTCACCATCAAAAACATCGAAGCTTATAATATTAATCAGCAGCACTATTATCTAAAGATGACTTTTTGTAACCCATTTCGAGAACGTCAGCCTGATCCACGGGCTTAAAAAAATTGCAAGATAAATCAGGCTGATCCAGGGCTGATAATCAACATAAAATGCATGTGCCGATAAAGAATACGGGTGTTTGATCAGCACAAACCCAACACAATCCACAATTATTGCCAGAGCAAGCCATGTAAATGCGAGGTTCCGGGTTTCTGATTTTTCTTCATCATTATTTCTTTTTCGGGCCTTTTTGAAGTAGATCCCGGCGAATAAGGGCCATACAATCAGCATAACCAGCACATGGTAAGGTACTGTAGCTAAAAATACAGGCGCTTTTACCGGACTTATCCCTGGCACAGCCTCGGGTAAATTACTAATGGCGCCATAACCTTCGGATATTGCTGTTGCCAAAATTGTTACAATAACATACGCTGCCAGGAACAAAAGAAGCGCTCTTGTAAAGTTTAATTTCATAATAGTGGGTTTTGAGTTTAAACGTTAGTCGCGCTTTGTTGCATGGAGGTTACATGTTATACTTCAACTATTTTATAATAGCTACATAGCCAGAGAGCCTCGTTGAAGTTCCATCGTTTAAGTTGATGATGTAATAATAAGTGCCAAAAGGAAGCGACTTGGTGTTGTAGGTGCCATCCCAGGCTTGGCCATAGCCTGTGGAATGATACAAATGTTCCCCATAACGATTGTAAATTTCTACGGTGCAGCTGGGGTAATATTGCAGGTCCTTAATATCCCATACATCGTTAATACCATCGCTATTGGGCGTAAAAGCATTAGGTACTTTAATGTTTTGTGGCGCAGCGTAAATAGTTAAAGTACCAGGTACATAGTTTATAGCATAATCGGCAGAGCGTGCGCCGCTTACTATAATCGGGTATTCCCCTCTTGGTGAAGTGAGTACAGCAGGCGTCGAAACCGTAGGTAATGTAGTAAGTTGTTCCGGACCATCGCTATTAACAAAACCCGTGTAAGTTATTGTAAGCGTTGGGTTTGGCGTTGCAAAAGCCCTGGCCAAATCGTCGGCCATTATTGTCAATAACGCCTGATCAACGGTAATGCTGGCTGGAATGTAAGTGATCTTATAATTGCCTGTATTGAAACTACCGCCGGTAGCGGCCGATGAAACTATGGAAGCGTTATAAATTCCCGGAGGATCACCCGCAGCTGCGCCGTCGCCGTATGTCAATGTAACAGATCCCACAGTCTCGCCGTTTTGCAGGCCAGTTGTTGCAAAGGTGGTTGATCCGGCGCTACCCGATAACACAGTTCCATAGGTTTTGGTTATAGGTTTGGCGACAACGATAAGCAGTGCTGGGGTAACGGTACCCTTGAGCGGTACATTAATGTTACCGGTGCCGCCGCTGTTCAATACCAGGTTGCCGGTATAATTACCCACCGGCGTAATTGCAGCCAGCCTGATGTAAATTGTTGCTGCTGTTATTGCTCCGGTATTGTCGGGGTTAAGTGTAATGACATTACTAAAGCTGCTGTTATCGGTGCTGATCTCAAATCCTGTGGGCGGCGTTACAATGATTTGGGCAGTTAGGTTTGTACCCGATACCTGGATACTTGTAGCCGCAGACGGCGTACCATAAACGGTTTGAAGTGCCGACGGCACTTCTGTATAAACCATTACCGGTGGCGAAGGATTGCCAACAATGATGTCGTTTGACTGATAAGTTATATCGTAGTTATCAGGTGAAAAGGTGCCCCCTGTCGCTCCCGACGGTACAACTGACCCCACGTACGTCCCTGGTGCGGATGATGCTGATGCTCCCAGCCCATAGCTGATGCTCACATTGCTTATGGTTTCATTGTTTACTAAACCTGATACGATAAAATTGGTTGAAGCAGGCTGGTTTGTTAATGTGTTGCCATAAGGCTTATTTACATTATCGGCGGTTATTGTGATGGGCGCCGGCTGTACAACCAGGTCAAACGGGAAATAATTGATAATATAGTTACCCGGTAGAAAACCATTATCACCTTCAAAGTCAGACAGTGTTACCGCACCAGGATACGTACCTACCGGATCAGTGGCGGCAGCACCACCGGCAAAAGCAAATTTGATAGATTTAAAAGTGTTGCCATTGGGCAAGGTGGCCAGATCATAAGTGAAGTTGGGGGTGTTATAGTAAAGTGTAAAATTAGTAAGTACATCACCGTATAATTTACTATCAGTGCCGGTAACATTTATAATAAAAGGTGATACTGTGCTATTGGGCATAATTACGTTTACGCTTGTGGCGCCATTACTACTCAACACAATATTGCCGCTATATGTACCCACATTGGTAGTTGCCGCTAACCGCACATAAACAGTGACAGGGCCAACCGCACCTGTACCGCCAACTGTAATTGTGCTGCTGAAGTTCACATTATCCGTACTTACCTCAAAGCCGGTCGGCGGCGTAACCGTGATACCAGTTGAAAGGCCGGCACCTGATAAAGTAAAACTTGTAACAACAGATGGAGTACCATAAGCGGTATTAACGGGATTGGGGGCGCCTGATGCAGCAATGGCAGGTAAGGGCGCCGGAACTGTAATGGCAAATGGTACCGGCGTGCCGCTGCAGCCGCTGCCGTTGGAAATTGATTTGTCAAAAATAACGGGATTTAAGCCCACTGGTACATCGGTAACGAGTGTGTTGGTAGCCGTATTGATAACGTAGACAAGATTGGAGACTTCACTGTTCATGTATAAACGCGTGCCATCCGGGCTTACAACCGGAACATCCGATACACCGCTGAGCGGTATAGTATTAATTACGGTATTATTGGCGGTATTGATTATACTTACTGACGGTGATGAAGTATTAGTGACGTATAGGAATTGTCCGTCACGCGATAATGCACTGCCGGCGCAATTGCCTCCAATCCGAATAGTGGCAATTACACTGTTTGTGGCAGTATTAATAACTGAAACGTCATCGGAAAGCATATTGGACACGTATATGCGGCTGCCGTCGGCATTAATAACAGGTTGCAGCGAATGATAGCCTAACGGGATAACAGCAATCAATGTATTTGTTGTAGTGTTAATTACGCTCATGGTGTTAGCGATATCATCTGTAATGTAAACCCGGGTGCCGTCTGGACTCACAACCATACCAGCTGGTTTTGAGGCTGTATTAATAGTGTTAATTACTGTATTGGTGGTAGTATTAATTACATAGGTAGAACCTCCTGAAGCTGCGTAATTTACCACATATAAACGGCTCCCGTCGGGAGTTACAATCAAATATTGTGGATATGGACCCACAGGTATAGTTGCAATTACCGTATGCGTTGTCGTATTTATAGCCGTAACGCTGGCCCCGCCCGTATTTAACACATACAGCAAACTTCCATCAGGATTTGTAGTCATATATTGAGGGCCGTTACCAGTTGCAATTTTGGCAATAACGTTGCCGGTTAAGGCATCTAAGACATAAATTTCACTCTGGTTATAACAGCTTACGTAAACCTCATGCTGATTTGGGTTTACATAAGTAAAACTGGGCTGGCTGCCAACCGGTACAGTGGCTGCTACAGTATTATTAGTGGTGTTGACCATCGAAACAGAATTGCCGTTCGCATTAGCGGTAAAAATAAATCCGGCCGGTATCGGTGTAACTGTAAAATTTGCTGTTACCGCACTACTGCCGGTATTAACAGCTGTAAATGCAGGGATATTGCCAAATCCGCTGGCGCCAACGCCTATACTTGGATTGCTGTTAGTCCACTGGTAGGCCAAGCCCGTGCCTGCAAAATTAATGGGAGCCGTTAAATTACCGTTAATTACATTCTGGTTGGCAACCGTGTTAACCACCGGCAATGCTTTTATGGTGGCATTTACCTGCACGTTGGGCGTATTTGCACCAGCCGACGAAAAACTTACATTGCCCGAAGGGCTCCCTACAGGTGCTGTGGCTGCGGAGCGCACATAAATCGTACCCCCGGCTTGTGGCAGGGTAATAGTATTAACATAAGTACCGCCGACAGTTGATGATAATTGGAAGTTTGAAGGTGCTGTTGCCGTAATATTTGCTGATAAACCACTCCCAGTAACAACTATTTGCTGCAGGTTAGGGCTTGCAGAAGCCGAGCCTGCACAGCCTGTAATTGTCCCTGTTGCAGCCCCGGCTGTGATGGTTTGCCCGTGTAATAGCAGTGATTTAAAACAAAAAAGGAAGATGAAACCAAGTATCAGTATCTTATTGTGCATAGTTTAGGCCGGGCATTTTACAGTGTCGAAGATAATAGTTTTATCTTTTCGTCAGATACCCTCAATGCATTTCTTCCACAAATCGTTTTAATACTTCAAGTGTAACAGCCCAATAAAAATCGATGTGTTTATAATGAGATTCTGTAGGGAAATTGCTCAAATTTAGTTCCAGCAGGGTGTGATCCTCTTGTTGCTGTAAAGTAAATCTGATGAGCGTATAATTTTCGGCTTCATCAGGCAGCCGGGACAATGAACTTAAATGGCTGTACTCCAAAACGCGGTCTTTCAAAAACTGCAAAACTATACCGGTATTTTTAAAACTGGTTTTATAGGATATTCCTTGTACATTTATAACAATCGGGCTGCCAACTTCCCAGGTGGTAACAATTTCAATTTCTGAATCAGACATCCAACTTTTCATCAGCTCAGGCTCAGTAAGTGCCTTCCATACTGCGTTCAATGGTGCACCGAAGCGAATTGATTTGCGGATAGTTTGAGGCGTACCTGATTGATGATCTGTCATAATATTTAACCTACAGATTTACAAATAATCCCTCGTTTTAATAGTTAAATGATTTTTTTATACCCAATTCCAGTCCTCTTAATTCAGCCAATCCTCTTAACCTGCCAATAGCCGAGTAGCCAGGATTTGTTTTTTTGTGCAGATCGTCCAGCATTTTATGCCCATGATCGGGGCGAAAAGGCATGATAGTATCTTTTCGACCAGCTGCAATACGCTTATGTTGTTCTTCCAGCAACGCTTTCATTACGGCATACATATCAACATCACCATCTAAATGGTCAGCCTCATAAAAATTTCCTTCGTCGTCTCTTTTGGTGCTTCTTAAATGGATAAAATGTATGCGCTCACCCAATCGCTGCACCATACCCGGCAAGTCATTATCAGCATTAACACCAAAAGAACCGGTACAAAATGTGAGCCCGTTATTTAAACTGTCTACAGCCCGGTATAGTTCTTTAATATCGGTTTCATTACTTACCACCCTGGGCAGGCCAAAAATCGGGTAGGGGGGATCATCCGGATGGATACACATAAGCGCACCTGCTTCTTCGGCGGTTGGTATGATGTCTTTTAAGAAAGAGAAAAGATTAGCCTTTAATTCTTTAGGGCCAATAGTGTTATAAGTGTCTAAAACTTTTAAAAACTCATCCAGCGTGTAGCCTTCTTCTGCCCCCGGCAAGCCGGCAATAATGTTTTTCGCAAGGTGCTTTTTTGTATCTTCAGTAAGCCCGTTATAATATAACTGCGCTTTTTTTACAACGGTTTCATTGTAGCTTTTTGTGGCATTCGGTCGTTTTAGTATAAATAGGTCAAACGCGGCAAGGGCTGTAAAGTCAAATCTTAAAGCATTGGAGCCATCTGGCAAATGGAAATCCAGGTCGGTGCGGGTCCAGTCCAATACCGGCATAAAATTATAACAAACAATGTTGATATTACACTGAGCAAGATTAACCAGTGTTTGCTTATAATTTTCAATATAAGTAAGGTAATCGCCGGTCCGTTTTTTTATGTCCTCGTGCACCGGTACACTTTCTACCACGAGCCATTTTAAACCAGCATCCTGTATTACCGATTTTCTTTTAACAATTTCCTCTATCGGCCAAACCTCTCCATTTGGAATATGATGCAATGCGGTTACTATCGCTGTTGCTCCCGCTTGCCTCACATCATTTAAAGAGACAGGATCGTTTGGTCCGTACCAGCGCCATGCTTGTTCTAAACTCATTAGTAATTATATGATTTTTTCTTTGCAATTATTAAAGTTTGTAATCGTGATGATCAGATTCTATAAACTCCCATCTCGAGGGACTAAATGCGTCAATCAACATTCCGGCCTCCAGGCAAATACAGCCATGTATGGTAAAAGGCGGTGCATAATAACCGTCTCCTTTCTTAATTATCTTTTTGGTTTCGCCCATGGTCATTTCAAAAACACCGCTTTCTACGTAACTTACCTGCGAATGTGCATGGCTGTGCAGTTGCCCGCAGCCGTCCTTTTCAAATTTCACTTTAACCAGCATTAATTTATCATCGTATCCAAATACCTGCCGTTGTACGCCGGGGCCAACGGTTTTCCAATCGGTTTGCTGTTCAAATTGAAAAAAATTGCTTTGTATCATATCAGTATTTTAATGTACCTGTTGTATTAATAACAGGCTTGTTTTCTTCAAGATGTTTTTGGCGAAGCAATGCTTCCAGGTAATAATAATCGGCATATATCAACGGTACATCTATCTCAATTTTTGCCGGTTTATGGCCGGTACTGTGCAACAACAAAAAGCCTTTGGCACCACCTGGTGCAGCCTGATAGTTACTGTTTAAACTCCTGATGATTTTATCAGCAATGGTTTTGTAATTAGCATTATGAGTGAAAGTACTCAACTCATATAATGCCGAGGCCATAATAGCCGCTGCTGAGGCATCATGAGGAACATTCGGAATTGCCGGGTCATTATAATCCCAGTAAGGAACAAGGTCTTTGGGCAGGTTAGGATTGCTTAAAATGAATTTAGCAATTTGTTCGGCCTGATTTAAATAAGCTTTGTTGCCTGTTTCGCGGTAGCACATAGTATAACCATAAAGCCCCCAGGCTTGTCCACGGGCCCAGGCAGATGAATCTGCATAACCCTGTAAAGTCTGTTTGTGCAGCACCTTGCCGGTTTCAGGATCATAGTCAATAACATGAAAGGAGCTATGGTCTCCCCTGAAATGGTTTTTCATGGTTGTATTGGCATGTGCAACAGCTATTTTATAAAAGGTTGAATCACCACTAAGCCGGGTAGCCTCAAACAACAGCTCCAAATTCATCATATTATCAATAATCACCGGAAATTTCCATTCTTTACGGTTATCCCATGATTTTATACAGCCCACCACCGGGTTAAACCGGGTTGATAAAGTTTTGGCCGCCTCAATAATTACTTCTTTATAGTGCTCGTTATGTGTAAGCCGATAGGCATTACCTACACTACAATAAACTTTAAAGCCCATGTCATGGGTGCCACCGTCTGTTTTTTCACTTTCCATAACGGTAGTAAAGGCAGTGGCCTGTTCCATCCACTTTTTATTGCCGCTGTACTCATATAAATACCAAAGATTACCCGCAAAAAAGCCGCTGCACCAATCTTTTGGCGTTACGAGGTTTAAACTGCTGTCGGGGTTTAATGACCGTGGCGAAAAAGCATTCGGCTTAGCTGATGCAGAAGCTTTAGCTTTCTCAACCTCCTGCAGCATCAGGCTCGTTTGCTGTTGTGCAAATGCAAACGTTTTGGCTGTGTTTTGAGCAAATGATGCGGTTACAATCAAACTGAATAACATTGCCGATGACAATTTTAACATCATAACAAAATAGGTTAAAATTTAATTAATGTATTTAATTTTTATCACCAGCTTTTTTACCACATCATAACCATCTACCTTAATATTAGGCCGATGAGCATCCTGAGGAAAAAATAAAAAGAAGCTAACAGGAGAAGCAATATAGTAAGTGCCGTTGGCGGTGTAATTGATTACGTCTTTGCTTTCATCGTAAGGCTTAGTTATTGTAGCAGCTCCTATTGGGGTTACTTCGATTTTTTCTTCTCCTTTAATTACATATTGCAGATCGATATATTTCCGATGCGACTCCCACTTTGCGTCAGCCGGTTCTTTCGAAGGGCCTTCGGTAATACTTGCATAAGCGTTATCGCCATCAATTGGGTATTTACCTGGTGCAAGTGTTTGCAAGTTTTGATGCTTTAAAAATTCAAAAACTTTATCCCAAACCGCTTGATTGGAATGATACTGCCGGTAAAACTCAACCGCGTTAACAGAATCATTAATATTAATTACGATACCGTTATTCCAGGTTTTACTTTTTAGCCATTGGTCGGCCGTTTTTTGATCGGTTTGCGCAAATGCAGAGTTTTTCATCATAAATAAAATAGAGATTAATGCTATTCCTAGTCTTAAGTATTTCATGTTCATAATTAATGAGTTGAGAATAATTGGTTTATATGCATTGCATGGTAAGTGCCGTACGAAGTTTCAATATTACAACGTATTCTCTGTAAATTGTAATATGCTTCTGTGTTTTTCTACGAAAACGATTGAGTTAAAAGCAACCGGTTAAACTAAAATACTGACGAGCGATAACGTTTGCGTAGAAATATTGCTTCAATTGTTTTTGAATAAAGCGGTATAATTGTACACTTGCCAGCCATTTATAGCAGACTAACATAAATCTTATTATTTTGAAAGTATTACATAGTGTACACCCTGATGATTTTAAAAATTATCAGACAGCATTGATACGTGAACGGTTTTTGATTGAGGACCTGGTACAACCCGACAAGATCAATTGCGTTTACACCCATTATGACCGCATGATTGTGGGCGTCATTAATCCGGTGACTAAACAAATTGAATTGGAAAGCTATCCTAACCTGCGTGCCGGTTATTTTTTAGAGCGTCGCGAAATTGGCATTATAAACGTAGGTAACGGAACTGGTACGATAGAGGCTGATGGCCAAACCTATCAGTTAAAAAAGCTGGACTGCCTGTATATTGGTAAAGGAGTAAAAAGTGTGAAGTTTTCGGCAGATGATAAAGGCAATCCGCCGGTATTTTACCTTTTATCTGCCCCCGCACACAAAACATATTCAACTACTTTAATGACTATTGAGCAAGCCGCAAAAGTTGAAGCGGGAGATGTAGCAACGGCCAATAGCCGCACTATTAATAAGTATATACATGCCGAAGGTATACAAAGCTGCCAACTGGTAATGGGCCTTACCATTTTACACGGCAGCAGTGTTTGGAACACAATGCCACCCCATGTGCATGACCGCCGGATGGAGGCTTATTTTTATTTCGACCTTGAAAAGGGCCAAAAGGTGTTTCATTACATGGGCGAAGGGAGCGAAACAAGACACATATTGTTAGATAATTATAATGCGGTAGTATCACCACCATGGAGTATACATGCAGGCGTAGGTACGGCAAATTATAGTTTTATATGGGGTATGGCGGGCGAAAACCTCGACTATACCGATATGGATGCCATAAGTATTAAAGATATCAGATAACAAAAAACAAATCTAAAAACGTGGAAAATAGCTATTCTTTAGAAGGGAAAGTGATTGTTGTTACCGGTGGCACCGGTATACTTGGCAATTCATTTGTAAACGGCATTATAGCTGCAGGCGGTGCTGTAGGCATATTGGGAAGAAATAAAACGATCGCTGACGAAAGAGCGCAGGCTATCAAAGCCAATGGGGGTAAAGCTATTAGCCTGGTGGCTGATGTTTTGAACGAGGCCGAATTGATAAATGCAAAAAAGACTATTCTTGATCACTTTGGCAGGATAGATGGCCTTGTAAATGCAGCCGGCGGTAATATGCCCGATGGAGTTTTACAGCCCGATGAAGATATCTTTAAAATGAACCTCGACGGTATGAAACGGGTTATGGACCTAAACCTTTGGGGAACATTATTGCCTACACAGGTTTTTGGCGAAGCTATTGCTGCAACAGGGAAAGGCAGTATTGTAAATATTTCGTCCATGAACTCAAAAAAGGCAGTCACCAAGGTATTGGGTTATAATATGGGCAAAGCAGCGGTTGACTGTTATAATCAATGGTTTGCGGTTGAACTTGCCAACCGGTACGGCGATAAAATACGAATGAATGCATTAGCACCCGGATTTTTCCTGACTGAACAAAATCGAAACCTGCTAACCACACCGGATGGTGGCTATACCCCCCGGGGTGAATCGGTTATCAGACAAACACCCTTTAAACGTTTTGGAAATCCAGATGAATTAATAGGCGCATTGGTTTGGCTATTGAGTGATGCCTCGGCCTTTGTTACCGGATCAATGATCTGTGTTGACGGCGGTTTCTCTATATTTAGCGGAGTGTAATAATCATAAATTTTAATAACTGATATTTTTGGCTTTGTAAATATGACAAAAAGTAATGTTGGAAGGTACAGGTGGGTAATAGCATCTCTTCTGCTTTTTTCAACCACGATCAATTATATGGATCGTCAGGTTATCAGTTATTTGAAAGAATTCTTTTGCTCACCCGTGAGCGCAGGCGGTTTTGGCTGGACAAACTTGCAATATGCTAACATAACTTCCTGTTTTACGTTTTTCTACGCATTTTGTACCATTATAGCCGGCTGGGTAATTGATCGTATAGGTACAAAGCTTGGGCTTGCCCTGTCGCTTATTACCTGGTCTGTTTTTGGTATGGCCAATGCTTTAGCCGGAAGCGCGGTAATGGTTCATGCAATAATCCGCAGTTTGTTTGGCATAGGCGAAGCCGGTAATTTTCCGGCATCCATAAAAACTGTGGCCGAGTGGTTCCCCAAAAAAGAGCGGGCGTTGGCAACCGGGATATTTAACAGTGGCTCAAATATTGGCGCCATGATTGCATCGTTATTTGTTCCCTGGTGTTTAGGCTATTTCGGTGTGCAGCATGGCTGGAAATACGCCTATCTTATTACCGGCGGACTCGGATTCATCTGGTTAATCTTTTGGTTTTTATTATATAATCCTCCGTCAAAACAAAAAGTCCTTACAAAAGAGGAATACGATTATATCCATAGCGATGACCTTGCTATGCACGTAGCCGCCTCTGAAGATGTAGCCGTAAGAGAACGGATTTCGTGGCTTAAGCTATTTGGCTACCGCCAAACCTGGGCTTTTTTTGTGGGCAAGTTTTTAACTGATGGCATTTGGTGGTTTTTGCTATTCTGGCTGCCCGATTATTTGAAAAAACAATTTGGAATGACCGGTCATGAGGTTATGTTACCAACTTTTATAGTGTACGGAATAGCCATTTTTGGCAGTGTGTTTGGAGGAAGTATCCCTATGTTTTTTATCAATAAAGGCATGGAAGTATATAGAGCAAGAATGTTGGCTATGTTAATGATTGCAGTTGTACCAATAAGCCTTTTTTTTACCCAATATTTTGCAAATAAGAGCAATTTCGGGGATGCATCTGTATACCTGGCGGTAGGTGTTATTTGTTTGGGCGCGGCTGCACATCAAGCCTGGTCGGCCAATCTTTTTACCACGGTTTCTGATATGTTCCCTAAAATAGCAGTGGGCTCTGTTACAGGCATTGGCGGCATGGCCGGCGGCCTTGGCGGTGTGCTGGTGCAACAGGTTGCCGGCCGTCTTACTGATCATTTTAAAGCCGCACCGCAAATTGCCTATTCCATTATGTTTGCACTTTGTGCCCTGGTTTATATTATTGCATGGGGTATCATGAAGTTGCTTGTGCCAAAATTCAAACCGGTTATTGATCTCTAATTCGCGATCTTTTAAAAAGGGTGGTTAACTTTTTATATCTTGTACTGCTTTCGGCAAAAGACTTGATATGTATTGGAAAACCTATGAATTTTAACGTCATAACCATGAAAGACATCGCTAAAGAGTTAAATCTTTCGGTGTCAACAGTTTCCAAAGCACTGCGCGATAGTTACGAGATCAGTGACAATACTAAAAAGCTGGTATTAGAATATGCCAGAAATAATAATTATAGGCCTAATCCAATTGCGCAAAGTTTAAAACAAGGTAGTAGTAAGTCCATCGGGATAGTTGTTTCTACCATTGATAACCAGTTTTTTTCGCAGGTTATTAACGGTATCGAATCGGTTGCCTATCAGGAAGGTTATAATGTGATCATCACCCAAACACATGAATCTTATGATTTGGAAGTGAAAAACGTAAATCACCTTACTTATAAATCTATTGACGGTCTGTTAATTTCATTATCTACCGAAACCAAAGATCTGGCTCACTTGCAAAATTTACATGCGCAAGGTCTGCCAATTGTTTTCTTTGATCGTGTAACCAATGAAATAGACACCCATAAGGTTATTGCGGATAACTATAAAGGGGCGTATGAGGCCACGCAGCATTTGGTTGCGTCAGGTTTTCGTCGCATAGCACATATCACCAGCCCGGCTAACATTTCAATAACCAAAGAACGTTTGTCTGGCTATACACAGGCGCTGACTGATGCCGGGTTAAAAATGCCTGATGATTATATTAAATATTGTTCTCACGGCGGCAGGGATATCAGTGAAATTGAAGATGCGCTGGACGAATTGTTATCAATGGAAGAAAAGCCGGATGCTATTTTTACCACTTCAGACAGGATCACCACCAACATGCTTTTCCTGTTAAAAAGCCGTAATATCAAAATTCCGGAAGACATTGGGCTCATCGGCTTTACAAATACCACGCTTGCTGATGTTTTAAATCCTCCTTTAAGTTCCGTTTATCAGCCTGGATTTGAGATTGGCCAAAAAGCTACCGAAATGTTAATGAGTTTAATAAAAAGTAAAAGAAAAGTTACCGAGTTTGAAACAGTTGTGCTGCCAACACGCCTGTTTATTCGTGATTCATCCATAAAAAAAGCTTAAATAAACGGGTTTACATTTTGATAACCAAAATCAAAATGTAGCTATACGTCCCTTGAGCCATCAAAGAGCCGGTTTATCAATCTATCGAAATCGTTTTCGTAAATAAATAAGCTAAAATATGCAGAAAAAACCTGCAATACGGTATTTTTGATTTGTGCAGTAGCTTAAAAGCTTACTATCCAATTCAATTATAAACCCTGCACAATTATCTAAATTATTGTAAATGACACGCAAGTTATCTATTTGCCTTTTTTTTGTATTCACTGGTATTTCTATCTCTGCGATGGCCCAGAAAGTTACCCTTGACTATTACTTCAACCATGAAGTACATACAGTAAAAGGAGTAACCTCGCGGTACCATTATTTATGGACAGATAAGGCAAATTCCGGGTTTTCAATCTGGGGTGATATCTTTAAACAACAAGGGGCGGTTTTGGATACATTAGGGGTTGCACCCACTGTTGAAAATCTTGCCGGGTCTGCTGTTTATATCATCGTTGATCCGGATACCCGAAAAGAAAATCCGAATCCAAACTATATAAGTACACAAGATGCCGATCAGTTGGCCAAATGGGTAAGCAATGGCGGTATGTTGGTATTAATGGCTAATGATAGCGCAAATGTTGAATTACCGCACTTCAATATCCTTGCCGCACGTTTCGGCATGCATTTTAATGATGACTTGCAAAACCATGTGATCGATGATGCACATTTTGGCGATGGTACAATAATGACAAGCAACAGCCCTGTATTTAAAACACCAAGGAAAGTTTTTTTAAAAGACGTTTGCAGCATAGGTATGTCTGGTAAAGCAAGAGCCGCATTAACGGCGACAAACGGTGCTGTAATAGCTGTGATAACTAAATATGGTAAAGGAACAGTATTCGCTGTAGGTGATCCCTGGCTATATAATGAATACGTAAATGGCCGGTTGCCTGCAGGTTATGAAAATGATAAAGCGGCAGCCGACCTGGCACATTGGTTATTAGATCAGGTACCTAACAAGAGCTTAAATTAATATTTACTAAACAGAAAGATATATGAAACACTAAAGTAAGATCATAAAAAAAACCGGTTGTGCTGCAACACGCCGGTTTAAATAGTCCCCTCCCATGTTCGACAAAAAAATGAGACAACAATTGTTGTATGGGGCTTCTTTTGTCAAAATTAAAAAATTATTTAATAAAAATTCAAATATGAAGAAAAGACCTTTACACATTGAAATAATTAAATGCTTATTGCCAGTGATCCCTGTTTTGTTAATAGCAAGCACGGTTTTGGCAAATGGGGCAGAGGGCAAAAGTTACGGCAGCATAGTATATGGTAAACACAATACCGTATCTGCATCCGCAAAACAAATTGCCAATATAAAAATTACCGGTGTGGTTACCGACGATCAAAATCTGCCAATGGCTGCGGTAAGTGTAACCGTAAAAGGAACCTCAACAGGTACAACCACAGATGTTAACGGTAAGTACACAATAACAGCTGATGAAAATTCAACGCTGGTTTTCTCATCCCTTGGTTACATCTCTCAGGAGGTTGAGGTAAATAAACGTGCCAAAATAGATGTGCAATTATTAACAAACTCAAAAGCGTTAAATGAAGTGGTAGTAGTGGGTTACGGCACCCAAAAGAAACGCGATGTTACTGGTGCTGTAGGCTCGGTTTCGCTCACGGCGGTTTCAAAAACGCCGGTATTTGGTACAGCGCAGCTTTTAGAGGGCCAGGTAAGCGGTGTGCAGGTAACGCAAACAAATTCGCAACCCGGTGCGGCATTTACGGTACGTATCCGTGGTACAAATTCTATAAATTATAGCAGCGATCCATTATACGTTGTGGATGGTTTTGCGGGAGCTGATATTAGTGCATTAAATCCAAATGATATTGCTTCGATGGATGTTTTAAAGGATGCATCTTCAACAGCTATTTATGGTAACAGAGGCGCTAATGGCGTGGTTATCATCACCACCAAATCTGGCACGGCAGGTAAAAATGTAGTAACTGCCGATGTTTACGACGGTGTGCAAAACGTAGGCAGGGAACTGCCAATGATGAATGCCCCGCAGTTTGCAACTTATTTGGATAGGGTTACCACCTATAACAATCAATATAATACTACACAAACCGCCTTGCCTTATACGCAGGCCCAAATAGATGCCATGGGCCCCGGTACAAACTGGCAAAAGGAGTTGTTCCGTGCTGCGCCAATTGTTAACGCAAATGCGTCATTAAGCGGCGGCACTCCCGATACCAAATATTTTTTAAGTATAGGTTACTTTGGTCAGGATGGTATCATTTTAAACTCGGGTTATAAAAGGGGTAATCTGCGTTATAACTTCACCCATAATATCAGTAGTAAATTAACTTTCGGGCTAAACTCACAGTTATCGTATGATCAGCAAAATATAGCCAACGTAAATACCAATGGCGGTAGTACAGGCGGTACCTTGCTTGATGCCTTGCGTATAAGCCCGATTGTGCCTGTTCGTGATAATACAGGTACTTACACTTTTCAAAACGGGCCAAACGGTTATGTTGATCTTGTTGGAAACCCTATCGCGGCAGCCGAACTGAATACTGATATCAGCAAAAATTTCAGGGTGTTTTTAAATAGTTTTTTAACCTATGAAATTATTAAGGATCTTAAACTTAAGGTAAGTATAGGCACTGATGATGTTTTTAATCGCGAAGACCAATTTCAACCGAGCACTACTTATTTAGGCTTAGCTTCAAATGGATTTGCGCAAATATCAAACCCGATAAATTTTAACTGGTTAAATGAAAACACATTAACCTACACCAAGCAAATTGGTAAATCACAAACCATTACTGCATTGGCGGGTTATACTTTTCAGCAATTTAAATATACAACAAGTACCGCTACCGCCAAATCGTTAACAACCAATAATTTGGGGACCGATAACTTAGGCGTAGGAGGGAACTTGTCATCTTCATCGTCAACAAACAGTCACGCGCTTGAATCTTTTCTAGGCAGGGTTAATTATAGTTTGATGGATAAATACCTATTAACTGCTTCCATCCGTCGCGATGGTGCTTCGGTATTAGGATCAGCGCATAATTTCGGTACTTTCCCATCAGGTGCACTTGCATGGCGTGCTTCCAATGAAGACTTCCTGAAAAACGTTACCGTCATTAGCGATTTAAAATTGCGTGTAGGCTATGGCGTTACCGGTAATTCAAATATCGATCCGTATTCTTCCTTGGCGCAATACGGGTTTAACAGTTATGTGCTTAATGGCACCCGTGTAGTGGGTACCTCGCCTAATAATATAGGGAATAACAATTTGCAATGGGAGTCAACCGCATCAACAGACATTGGTTTAGATCTGGGTTTGTTACAAAACCGCATCACTTTTAATGCTGATGTGTATGATAAAAAGACTTCTAAATTGCTCTTTAATCGTACCGTTCCGGCTTCCAGTGGTTTTACTACAGTCTTAGATAACCTGGGTGCTGTATCAAATAAAGGTATTGAGCTTAGTTTAAATACGGTTAACATTCAACAGCCAAATCTGCGCTGGGTAACTAACTTTAACTTTTCGCGCAATATTAACAAGATCTTAAGCCTGGGCGGCATACCTTATCAAATTACAGGTAATGTGAGTTCCAGCTTATATCCGGGTGGCCAAAATTCATCTATACTACAAGTAGGCCAACCTATCGGAGCATTTTACGGGTACAAGTTTGAGGGTATTTGGCAAAGCCAGGCGCAGATCACTGCAAGCGGAACAAAAGAAGCCGTTAAACCCGGCGACCCACGTTATGAAGATCTGAATGGCGATAATAATATTACCGCCGCAGACAGAACTATTATAGGCTACGCGGTACCTAAGTTTAACTATGGCTTTAGCAGTAGTTTAACGGTACAACGCTTTAACCTATATGTATTGCTGCAAGGCGTTTACGGTAACTCTATACTGAATGAAAATTTAATTGAATCAGAAAATGGTACTACCAATGATAATAAGCAAAATTATGTATTAACACAAAGCTGGAATGGTACCGGAACAAGTAATACTTTGCCAAGTGTTGGCAGTACCTTGCGCCGTAGTCTTGGTCCAACCAGCGATGTATTGGAGTCAGGCAGCTACCTACGATTTAAAACCATTACCTTATCTTATGATCTGCCGTTGCCAAAGCTCACCCATGTATTTAAGAGCGCCAGTATATATGTTACGGGTCAAAATCTGATCACGGTAACCAAATATAAAGGATACGATCCGGAGGTTGATTCTTACTCTAACTCGGGTGGTAACTATACATCATTAGGTACTGATTATAACCCATATCCCAATGTACGTACTTATTTATTAGGTGTAAGATTTGGTTTTTAAATAGTTACAGATAAACAAAAAGACATGAAAAAGAAATATATATTATTAGCTGCTTTTGCCTTTTTTACTATGGCATCGTGCAAAAAAGAACTACAGGAAAAGCCTTACAGCATTTTAACAAGTGCAAATTTTTATACCAATGCAAATGATGCGCAATCGGCGCTTGACGGAGTATTTAGCCAACTACAGCCGCAAGCCTACTATCAGCGTACAGTATACATCATTGGAGAGTTGTCTGGTGATGATATGATACCACTGCTTACGCAAAATCAGGAACGTATTGATATGTATAAAGTACAATACACATCATCAAATATCGAAATTAACAACTGGTACACAAATAGTTATAAGCTCATCAGCAGGGCTAACGATGTTATTGCCAATGTTCCAGCTATCACTATGGATGGGCCTACCAAGAATAATATTTTAGGAAATGCCATGTTTTTACGTGCCATGGCTTATTTTGATCTGGTTAATAGTTTTGGAGATGTACCGCTGATATTGAAGCCTATTGTGAGCGCTACCGATCCTAATTTATATCCAACACGTGCTGCATCAAGTGCGGTTTATAACCAGGTTATTTCCGACCTTAAATTCGCGGAAGCAAATTGCTATACCGAACCTAATATTGCAACTGCTAATAAAGGTGAGGTATCATCAGGCGCAGCATCATCTTTGTTGGCAAGGGTTTACCTTCAACGCGCAAGCACTTCGTTTGCAGCCAGCGATGATAATGCAAATGCATTAGCAGAGTGTAATAAAGTTATCAGCTCTGGCGTATACAAGCTTATGCCAAACTATAGCGATGTATTTAACTGGGACCTGAAATATTACCCGCAACAAACAGAGGTTATATTTGCCGTGCAGTTTGGCTTAAATAATACAAGCACTACACAAAATATCACTGTGCGCATGTTTTCTCCCGCTTCATTGGGTGGTTCGGGCTCATTTCTTGCAAATCCTTATTTAATGTATAAAACCTATGATAAGGGTGATGTACGTAAAGCCTGGAACGTGGCTGATAATGTAAACGGGGTGCCCACAGCGCCGTTCATCTATAAATATCGCGATCCGCAGTGGGTTAAAGGAAGTAACAACTCACGTATGAATTGGATTGTTTTGCGCTACGCAGATGTTTTGATGATGCAATCAGAAGCACTGAATAATTTAAATGCCAATGATCCAACCAAATTTAACGGCTTAAATACTGTGCGCGCAAGAGCAGGTTTAAGTCCAACCCAAATGCTTAGCCTTACAAATACGCCCACTGCCGATGCTTTTGTAGATACCTTAGTTCGGGACCGATTAAGAGAGCTGTGTGTTGAGGGGCATCGCCGCTGGGATTTGATCCGCTTAGGCCGGTTTGCATCGGTTGAACAATCTGTAAACGGGTTTACTGTTGCCCCAAATCAGTACCTATTACCGTTGCCGCAAACGGAGATCGACGCCAATAAAAATATAAAACAAAATCCGGGCTATTAAATTTATATCAAATGTCAAAAAATGGTATCATAATATCATTATTCTATTTATTATCTGCTACTGCCGGTTTTGCTCAAAGCAAAGCTGGCAATGCAGGTTTTATATTACTCAATCATCAGGCTTTGCTGGATGTAAATAAACGCTATCACAGCGGTGATACAACTGTGTTGAAACAAGTGAACAACCTGTTAAATGAAGCAGACAGTATATTAAAAGCAGAGCCGTATTCAGTAACGTTTCATAAAACCAAATTAGCTCCAAGTAACAACAAGCACGATTATGTGAGCCAGGCACCTTACTGGTGGGCCGATTCATCGAAGGCTGATGGTAAGCCTTACACCCGTAGGGATGGCAGACGTAATCCCGAAATCTATTTGTTGCACGATGACAGCCAGATGGGAAAAATGAGCTACAGCGTAAAAAAACTGGCCCTCGCTTTTTATTTTACGGGCAAGGAAGTGTATGCACGCAAAGCTGCGCTATTATTAAAGGTATGGTTTATTGACACTGTAACGCGAATGAATCCAAACTTAAATTACGCGCAATATATACCGGGCTTAAATGACGGCAGGGGGATTGGAATTATTGAAACCCTTAGCCTTACCGCAATACCTGATGCGGTTAGGCTGTTGCAAAACAGTACTTCATTGGAGCCCTCGGTTGTTTCGGGCGTAAAATACTGGTATAAGCAATACACAGACTGGATGCTGAATAGTAAAAACGGAATATCAGAGCGATCGCAGATTAATAATCACGGTACAAACTACGATCTGCAGCTGGCAGATTTCGCCTTATTTATAGGCGACCGTAATTTAGCGCTCAGGGTGATCAATGATTTTACCATACCCCGGATTGATCAGCAATTTACTACTGACGGCTTACAACCACTGGAATTGGTGCGAACAAAATCATGGGATTACTGTAATATGAATCTGTATGCCTGGGCCCGCCTGGCTATTATTGCCGATGAACTGGGCATTGACCTTTGGCATAAACAAACACTTGATGGTAAAGGCATAAAAGGTGCAATGATGTTTTTAATGCCTTACGCTTTAAAACAAAAACAATGGAATTATCCTGAAATAGGTAAACAGGAATATGGTAATTTTAAACGAACGGTGAATGCTGCACGGGATAAATACCCGGATATTTCCTTTAAAGAATTTGACAGCCGGTTTTCTGTTAGTAATCAGTTGGATATTCTTAATTAGCACCTTTTTACATTTAACAATACAATGTCGCTTTTTGCAAATCTCTGTGGTAAAAATTAACTATAGAGATTTGCAAAGAGCGCAAATTGCCCTTTAAGCGACGCTGAATTATGTAATCTTGTTAATAAAGATGATCATCATGCTTTTACTATTTTCTTTATAGCTACAATAGTTTCCGCATGTAATCCGTCATGAAACAGCAGGAATTTTATGCTATCATCTATATTGGCCACTTTCATCCCGTGGCGTGTTGACCAGGCCGCGTAATTGCCGAATATTTGATTGTTCAGATCAATTTCAAACCGGTCCAAAGTGATAAGCAACAGTTGTTTGATCTGCGTTATTTCATCGTCACTAATAACTCCCTCCGGTTTGGTACCCGACTTAAAATTCTCCCCAAAATAGTCGCTTATTAATGCAGGCAAGCCAGCTCTTTTATAACATACCCCTTGTTGCACCGCAATGGTATGACCCAGGTTCCAGATAATATTATTACTAAAGCCTGGTGGTATCTTATTCAGCTGTTCGGCGTTGAGGTCTTTAATACTTTCGAGCAGCAGGGATCTGTCTCTTTTCAACGTTTCTATTTCCTTTGTCATCACCGGTAAATTTTGTAATACTGATTATATCAATTGGTGCCAGCTGCGGCCTTTATTTGCTGTAGCTTTCTGAAAACTATAGTGTGTAAAAACAATATGGTTGCCGGGGCAAATGCCGGGAACCATACAAATGGGAATTTTACCATTTCATCCAGACCGCCGCTCCCCCCGGTAATGGCAGCGTTTTTGGCAGCCAGCGCCACAAGAACCAGGATATTAAGGATGTCCAGTATCCCGAAGATGTTCCAGGCATAAACAGCGGTAGTTACCCACGGGTGTCCCTTTGAAACCATTCTGGCAACTGGTATGGCCAGAATTGCTGTAATCATGTCTCCCATCTCTGCTGAAAAAGCAAATCCAGCGGGAAGCAGGTGATAAAAGTAAATAATAATAAAAAAAACGCCAACAAGCCTGAATACATGTATCATCACCAGTGCTTCCAGTGTAATGACCAGGAGTAGTTTCTTAAATAATTTGGTATTGCCGATGAATCCAAATAAAATAATCATCAACGGAATACCGGCCCAATACATTGGTTTAGGTAGCAGGGAATTGCCATCAAACAAGCCTTTTAACGACAGAAAGGAAACGTAAGCCAGGTAAATAATATAAAACCCCAAAATACCAAACTGGATATTCTTCGCTTTATTAAGGGGCATACCGGCATTCAGCGCTGCTTGCCTCGCCGGCTTGGCGATAAAAGTAATGGAGTAAAGAAAACTTATGACGAATAGAATTATGGCCCAAAGGGGCATACCTGAAATGTAATTTGCCATTTTGTTTGTTGATTAAATTGATAGGACAAATAAAAATCAAATATGCTCGCTAACACTTGCCATTTGGCAAGAAATGAGAAGGTCCGCTTCTTTGCCGCATCCTTATTTTGACCAAGTATCCTTTATTTCCCTTCATGGTAATGTTCAATAAACCATTGAAGCGCTGCGCTTTTGTTGCTTTGTTTATAAGCCAGTACCACTTCGGTGTTCACCGGTATATTTTCCAATTCGATAAACGATACTTTTAAATGATTATATTGTTTTTTGAGCGAATACGGCAGAATAGATACACCCAGGCCTGCCTCAATCAATTGTAATATGGAATTCACATTGTTAGCTTCGTGCACAATTTCGGGGGTGAAACCCATGCGCCCGCATATTTCAATGAGCTTGTCATTATAATGAGGCGCAAAATCCTTGTTAAAAAATATAAACGGACTGTTTTTGAGATAATCGGCAAGTTCTTCCTGATGCTTAAATTCAGTTTTAGTTAAAGGAATAACCACCATAAAAGGATCAAAGAAAAGTGTTTGCACCTTTAATTGGTTTGAATAAACCGGCGCACGCAGGATACCCACATCAAGGCTTCCTTGTTCCAATGCTTTTATTTGCATCATCGTTGGTATCTCAAACAAATTTGTTTTAATGTATGGGAAAACATCGCGCATAGCTATTAAAACATCAGCAAGGTGCGATTGATATACCGAACTGATATAGCCGATCTTTAATTCGCCGCTTTCGCTTTTATGGATCTGTTGTACTATGCTTTTACTTTCTTCAAGGCGCGCAAAAATAGCGTCTACCTCCGCTTTAAAATATTTACCTGCATCGGTAAGGTTTACCCGCTTATTTTTCCGTGTAAATAGTAGTACGCCTAATTCTTCCTCCAACTCTTTTATTTGCCGGCTTAGGGGCGGTTGAGAAATAAAAAGTTTTGACGCGGCGTTTCGGAAATGTAATTCCTCGGCAACTGTTTTAAAATATAAAAGATGTCGTAGTTCCATACCTGTAGGGTATCAATAGTTGATAAAATTGATATTTTTCAAATATGGATAAACCCGGTAACTTAGTCAAATCAAAATTTAAGTATGAAAACGGATTATTCAAAAAAGGCAACAAATCAAGAGATCAGGGAAAGGTTTGACAACGATACCGAACGTTTTTCAAACCTGGAAACAGGTCAGCAAACAACCATTGACGCACCGTTAACCATGGAGTTATGCACCGAAGCGGCAAAGTATGCTAGCCCGTACGCAACTGAACTGCTTGACATAGGTTGCGGTGCTGGTAATTACACGCTAAAGATGTTAAGTAAGGTGCCAAACCTAAACTGCGTTTTAAATGATTTGAGCATGCCAATGTTACAAAAAGCAAAAGAAAGGGTTTCGCCGCAAACCAACGGTACGGTTACTTTAATCCAGGATGATATGCGAAATCTGGATTTGCCAGACAATCATTTTGATATTGTTTTGGCTGCGGCCACCCTGCATCATTTACGCGATGACAGCGACTGGGAATTGATGTTTAATAAAATCTACAAAGCACTAAAACCGGGAGGTAGCTTTTGGGTGTCTGACCTGATCACTCATCAATCCGAAGTGATCACCAGGCTATTTGAGGATAGATATAGCAGTCATTTGGAGACGCTGGGAGGTCCAGAATACCGTCAGAAAGTATTGGACTATGTAGATTATGAGGATACCCCGCGTTCGCTGAATTACCAGCTTGCATTGCTTGCAAAAGTTGGATTTAATAAGATAGATGTATTACACAAAAACTCGTGTTTTGCTGCATTTGGCGCAATAAAATAGATCTTTTAAAGCAATGGAATGCAGTTAAAATGGTATCTCATAGGGCAGACTGATCCTTTTTTGTTTTGTTTCATGATGCACTTAGTGACAGTTCCATTGCTTTTTCCATCTGCTCTTCGCCCCAGTTATACATTACATGTATAACTGGCAGCAATGTGCGGCCCATATCGGTTAATGAATATTCAACCTTCGGAGGTAACTCCGCATATACCACGCGTTTTACGATGCCATGGTCTTCCAGCTCTTTAAGTTGCTGATTAAGCACACGGCGAGTGGCGGTAGGGTTTTGCCGTTGTAATTCACTGGGTCTTTTGGCACCCTGGTCAATATAATAAATAAGGCAGGGTTTCCATTTTCCGCCTATAATTTCCATAATAAAGGTAATGCCGCATTCAACTTTCCGGGGGATTTTTCGCTCGTACATATCACTTTGTTTTATACAACAAAAGTACATATAAGTTATAAAGCAGCCCATAGGGATAAATTAATCCATAGGTGATAATGAAGTACGTACTTGTGGTAACATACTTATAGTCTCAACTTTGCGTACGATCAGATCGGCAATTTTAAAGATGGAGGCATCGCGAAAGCCAAAATCAAATTTTATTTTATTAAAAAACAAACAATGAAAAATTCTATAAAAACCATACTCTTCCTGGCTATCGCCTTTATAATTTATAGTCCGTTTGCCAACGCCCAAACTATACCAAATTCATTAAACCAGCCGGGCTATTATCATCTATCCCTGGGTGATTTTGAAGTGATAGCTTTATCAGATGGCACCATCCCTCAAAAATTAAACGAACTTTTAACAGACGCGAAACCCGGCGAGATTGAACGGTTATTAAAACAACACTACCAGGCTACTACTATTGAGTGTTCGGTAAATGCTTACCTGGTTAAAGCCAACGGTAAGTTGATTTTGATTGATGTGGGTACATCTGATGTATATGGGCAGGCCTTGGGCCATATAACAGAAAGCCTTAATAAAGCCGGCTACAAGCCGGAGCAGATTGATGTCATTTTACTTACCCATATTCACATGGATCATATTGGTGGACTGATGAACGGCGATAAAATTGCTTTTCCCAATGCCACTGTTTACATCAGCAAAATAGAGGCTGATTATTACCTTAATCCCGCTAATAAAGCGAAAGCCGTAGAAAGCGCTAAACGTTTTTTTGATGGTGCAGAACAAAAACTAAGACCCATTTTAAATGCCGGGAAACTAAGAACCTTTGATTTTGGCGGTGAACTTTTCCCCGGTATTACCCCGGTTGCCAGTTTTGGGCATACCCCCGGTCATAGTTTTTATGCGATTGAAAGCAAAGGCGAAAAGATGCTGTTTATGGGTGATGTTTTGGTGTCGGATGCGGTACAATTACCCGATCCATCCGTAACCAGTGTTTATGATTATGATGCCGGTGAGGCAGCCATAACCCGTAAAAAAGCACTTGAGGAAGCAGCGTCTGCGGGCTATTGGGTTGGGGTATCACATATTTCTTTCCCAGGTATAGGGCATATCCGTGGTGGTGGCAAAGGATATGTTTGGGTGCCTGTTAATTATTCAGCTTCCGGTATCGGGCAGTAGGTGAGTATAGTTTCCCGCCAGCTTAAGCCTGTTTGGGAATTAAAATAAAGAGGTGGTTCGATAACAGAACCACCTCTTTAAACTAAACAATATAATACCGGAATCAGGCCAGATCGAAACGGTCAAGGTTCATCACTTTGGCCCACGCCGTTACAAAGTCATGTACAAACTTTTCTTTGGCGTCTTCACAGGCATATACTTCGGCAATGGCCCGAAGCTCGGAGTTAGAGCCGAAAATAAGATCAACACGGGTGCCGGTCCATTTTATTTCGCCGGAAGTACGATCAGCGCCTGCAAACACTTTTTGGGAATCCGAAGTAGCTTTCCAGCTGGTAGATAAATCCAACAAGTTCACAAAAAAGTCGTTTGTGAGTACTTCCGGTTGTTTGGTAAACACGCCATGGCGGGACTGATCAAAGTTGGTATTAAGCACACGCAAGCCACCAATCAAAACCGTCATTTCGGGTGCGGTAAGGGTTAGCAGTTGTGCCTTATCAACCAGCATTGCCTCGGCCACGCTGGTGTGCTGAGCGTTCAGGTAATTACGGAAACCATCTGCAGCCGGTTCAAGCACTCCGAATGATTCTACGTCGGTTTGTTCTTGTGACGCATCGGCACGTCCCGGTGTAAAAGGTACTGTTATATGATGACCGGCACTTTTTGCGGCTTTCTCAATGCCTGCACATCCACCCAAAATAATCAGATCGGCAAGTGAAACGTTCTTCCCGTCAGACCTGGTGCTATTGAAATCTTTTTGAATACCCTCAAGTATCGCTAAAACTTTAGCCAGTTGAGCCGGATTGTTCGCTTCCCAATCTTTTTGTGGTGCAAGGCGAATACGTGCGCCATTAGCCCCGCCGCGTTTATCGGAACCACGAAAAGTTGATGCTGACGCCCACGCAGTACTTACCAATTGGGAAACGGTTAATCCCGATTCAAGTATCTTAGTCTTCAATACTGCAATGTCACTATCATCAATTAATTGATAAGTAACAGCCGGGATAGGGTCTTGCCAGATCAGCTCTTCGGCGGGGACTTCCTTACCCAGGTATCGGGCGCGCGGCCCCATATCACGGTGAGTCAGTTTATACCATGCACGGGCAAATGCGTCGGCAAATTCAGCAGGGTTTTCATAAAATCGCCTCGAAATTTTCTCATAAGCAGGGTCCACTTTTAGGGCAATATCTGATGTAAGCATAAACGGCGCATGGCGTTTTGCCGCATCATGAGCATCGGGTATTGTACCGGCTCCGGCATCGTTTTTAGGTTTCCATTGATGTGCACCTCCGGAGCCTTTTGTAAGCTCCCATTCGTAGCCAAAAAGGTTCTCAAAATAGTTATTGCTCCACTTTGTTGGGGTAGTGGTCCATGCACCTTCAAGGCCGCTGGTGATGGTATCACCGGCGTTCCCTGTGCCATAAGAGTTCCTCCAGCCAAGGCCTTGCTCCTCAATACCTGCGGCAGCGGGCTCATGGCCAACGTACGGGCCTGGTTCGGCAGCACCATGGGTTTTACCAAAAGTGTGTCCACCAGCAATAAGCGCCACTGTTTCTTCATCATTCATGGCCATACGCTCAAACGTTTCGCGAATGTCACGTGCCGATCCAAGCGGATCAGGATTTCCGTTAGGGCCTTCCGGATTCACGTAGATAAGCCCCATCTGAACTGCAGCAAGCGGGTTTTCCAGTTCCCTGCCGGCGGTGTACCTGCTGTCACCCAGCCATTCTTTTTCAGCACCCCAATAAACATCCTCCGCAGGTTCCCAAACATCCACCCGCCCGCCAGCGAAGCCGAAAGTTTTAAAGTCCATTGATTCAAGGGCGCAATTTCCGGTAAGGATCATCAAATCCGCCCACGAAAGTTTTTTACCATATTTTTGTTTGATAGGCCAAAGCAGCAAGCGTGCTTTATCAAGGTTTGCATTGTCGGGCCAGCTGTTGAGCGGCGCAAAACGCTGGGTGCCAAAGCCCGCACCACCGCGGCCATCAGAAACGCGGTAAGTACCGGCGCTATGCCAGGCCATACGGATAAAGAACGGCCCATAATGACCATAATCTGCCGGCCACCATTCCTGCGAATTGGTCATCAAATCAAAGATGTCTTTTTTTACAGCATCCAGGTCCAGGCTTTTAAATGCTTCGGCATAATTAAATGCCTCGCCCATTGGATTGGACAACGAAGAATTTTGGCGCAGGATATTCAATTTTAACTGATTTGGCCACCAGTCGCGGTTCCTTGTGCCACCGCCCGCGCTTTGCTTTAAGGCGCCATTTAAAAAAGGGCATTTAGCTGCACTGCCCGGGTCATTAAGGTCAGCTAATTTGGTAGTATGATCTGTATTGTTTTCCATAGTTTTTTTGTAGTTTATTGAATTGGCTATAATCAAATTTAGCAAAAACTATACTTAGATATTCACTCAACTTTCATAAATAAGTAATCTTTATTATTGAGTTTGAATTTAAGACGGGACAAGGGCGGGGATGGTCTGCTGTTGTTGTTCTATATAACATTGGCTTAACATTTTTTCAGGTCATTCCTGTTAGCTTTGATAGTAATCCCGCTGTCCGAAGTTTTTACTTTAGATGACTATGCCTGTAGATTGCATCTACACTGAAAACAAAAAAGCCTCAAATCTTTCGATTCAAGGCTTTCATTTCTAAAAGGTATTGTATCTTCTCACTTTAATGCATGTTAGTTTTTTTGGCTGCCTGGAGCCGATGCAGGTGGTGTAAATTTAACGGTTCCAGTTGTGAATGGCGACTTGACATCGCAGATAGCCAATTCGCCTACATAGCCCTCCTTCTTTATTTTTTCACTAACAACCGGTCGGTATTTGTTTTCGGCCACACAAAATAACACAGCTATACTATGCTTGCCGGCATTATCCTTAATGGCGAACTTATAGGACTGTAAGGCATTTACCGCAGCCTCATCAAAACCATCGCCAGCACTTTGTGCCACATTTACATCGCTTATCATCCCTGTGTTATCCAGGTTAAAATTCAAAACAACAAGGCCGCCGGTAAGCGTTTTTTTGGCATGTTCGGGATATTCGATATTGTTGGCGATTTGGTTATAAAAGTGATTGGCATACGGTGCGTCCAGATACGATGCGACATTAAAAATGTAGGCCAAACGATTGTTGTTAACATTTTTAGGGTGCATAAATTGTACAATGGACGAAGCTGCCGACGGGAAGGTATAACCGTATTTGTCTTTCAGGAGTTTGAGATCGGCCGGGGTACATTTGCTTTTATAATACCAGTTGGCCTCGCCGTTTTTATCGTAAATTACAACTTTGGCCTGCGACATGTTGTTATCATCGCCCGGAAAACCAATACCACTCTCATCATACTCGTATCCTTTACTGGTTCGGCTTACAGGATGTTTATAATTTGGTATTATCAATTCTCCTGCAAATTCACGGTCTTTCTGGAGTGAATCGGTTTTAAATATGGAATAATCATCCGTGAAAAAATAGACACCAATTTTGTAATCTTTATTAATGTCATCGTTAACCACCCCTTTATAGGCGTGAAAGCCATTTAACGCCAGTGCATCCAGTTTGGCGCCTCCGCTTTTAACTATTTTGGCATTAGTTATGTGGCGTTCCTTATCCAGCGCAAAGCCTACTTCTACCAGCCCGCCCTTTTCGCCTTTGGCAGAGGTGTAATGTATACTGTTGTGTAAAAAATGATCCAGCAGGTAATAACCGTCGACATTTACAATCGGTAAAATTAATTGCCCGTCTTTGGTGGTAAACCGCGTGCTATCATCAACTACTTCTACTTTTATATTGTGATTTTTTAACAGTAACGTCCTGTCCGTCTTCGTAATAGTACCAGCTGCATAAACTACTTTTTTATCTTTCTGATCAACTGAAAGCTGATCGGTTATGGTGATTACCCCGTTTTGCGTTATTTTTAAATGTTTCCGTTTTACTGCATTATTTGCGTTCATCATAGCGTATTTGCCCGCTGATTTTACGTTTGCAGGGGCAAGGTCCACCAAACCATAGGTTTTACTGAATACAAGTGTAGATGCGCATAATAATGCCGCGCAAATTGGAATAGCTACCAGGTACTTCAGCCTTGCCAAATTACCCGAACGTTGTTGATTTAACATGATGATTCTCTTTTTTAACAGGTTATAATTGAAAAATGAATGCGTAATTGATGAACCGCAGACACCATAAGCACTCTTTAGTAAAAAAGAAGCATAGGTTAGGGTATCGGGTTCGTAAGCAGCAGTTTGCTCGTCGGCAATATATTCATGTATGGTTTTTAAACTGTTTTGCAGCAAATACACAAACGGATTAAACCAGTTAATAACTTTCACTAATTCGAGGAATATAATATCGGCCGAGTGTTTTTGGCGGACATGAACCAGCTCATGCCTTATTATTGTGTTGGACGGAGGCATATTGCTGCCAACAAAAACATAGTTAAAAAATGAAAAGGCTACATCAGTTTCGGCTAAATAAATCACCCTGTATTTGTCTTCTTTAGCGCCTTGCCAATTACGGGTCAGTCTAAACAAGGTATATAATTTAATAAAAAGCATGAAGAGCGAAACGGCAGCACCAAAAAGGTAAGCACACCATAAGCCATCCTGTAAGGTAAAAGGGTGGTCAATTACCGGAGCGGCTGTATTTATAACAGGTGCAGAATATTCAACAATTTTTACGGCCGGGGGTATAGCATAGGTGATATTGTTTGCCGGATAAGTGATATTGCTTGCCGGATAAGTAATTGTGCTTACAGGTTTGACAGGTTTAATCGGCCTTAATACACCTACCTGCAAAACCGGCAGTATAAACGCAGCTATGCAGCTAAATATCAAATAGGCACGGCTTAGCTGGTAATGGGTATTGCGATTTAAAAACAGGCAGTAGGCCAAATAAAATACACCGAGGTATATATTGGCTTCTGCAAGGTAATACAGCCAGTTCATTTCTTTTTGCGTTTAAGGTCTTCAATCAGTTTGGTTAATTCATCTAGCTGTTGTACATCCAGTTTTTTTTCATTGGCAATAAATGATACCAAACTTTCGTAAGAGTTGCTAAAGTAGTTGCTCATCATCTTGTCGAAAGTGAATTTCTTATACTGCGCCTCGCTGATCAAAGGAAAATATACATGCGAATTGCCGTATGCTTTATGGTCAATAAACCTTTTACTTTCCAAAACGCGCACCACGGTTGATACCGTGTTATAAGCTGGTTTGGGTTCGGGCATGCGCTCGATGATCTCTTTTATTATGGCTTCTTTTAATTGCCACAGTAGCTGCATTACTTGTTCTTCTGCTTTGGTGAGTTCTTTAATATGCATAGTAAACTATTTTTATAGTTAAACAAATGTAAAACTATTTTTATAGTTCACAAACTATTTTTATAGTTTATTTTGAATTGATTCGGGCCTCGGCACTTACCGGCTTTTTGGTATTCGGTTAAGTGGCATGCTTAGGCGGGCAGCGGCGAGTATATGCAACTGGCTGGGCACTAATATTGTGTTATGTTATAATTTTTTTTAAAAGCGAGTCAGGGTAAGATATGATTTGTGTGTCATTGTTATAAATAAGCGAAAAAACACATGAAATCTAAATCGTACAACATCACAAAAGCTATTGCTCTGTTACTCATTTCAATTGGTAGCAACAATATTTATGCTCAAAATGGCGATCATGCCAAAGTTAATATTGGATTGATCTATCCTTTGAGCAGCAACTACACCGATGCCCCCAGAGATACCAATAAATTTTCGTTTAACCTAATTGCAAGCGTAGCTGCCGCAGTACATGGTTTTTCACTGGCGGGTATCTCAAACGTTGTTAGTGGAGACGCAAAAGGGTTACAAATAGCCGGTTTTTCAAACCACGTTGGTAAAAGTGCAGATGGAGTGATGGTTGCCGGCTTCATAAACACTTATACCAAAGGAAATGGAATAGCAGTAGCAGGTTTTACCAACATCGCCCACAATAGCAGCAACGTGCAGATTGCCGGGTTCCTTAATATTGGCGGTGATGTTGCTGACTTGCAGGTAGCAGGTTTTATGAACAAAGCTAAAAAGCTAAAAGGTATACAGGTGGGTTTCATCAATATTGCTGATAGTGCCGATACACAGTTGGGCATCATTAATATTGCGAAAAACAATGAAAAAAGTATAGGGGTATCTATTGACGACATTGAAACAACGATGTTAACCTTACGCTCTGGCGGTAAGCGCTTTTATGGCATTATAGGCCTTGGCTACAATGTTAAAAATACAAAAGAGAAATACGCCTTCGAAGCAGGACTTGGAGCTAATTTGTTAAGGGAAAAAGCATTCAGCCTAAAAACAGAACTTACAAGCACCGGGCTGGAAAGTTTTAAAGGTGATGAATATTATAAGTCTTCATTTTACCTGACGCCTGCCTTTAAAATTACACGTTCCATCGAAATATTTGCCGGTCCATCTTTCAATTATGTTGAAACGGATAACCCGGAAGGAAAAGCCATAGTTAAAACGTATGTGAGAACCTGGGATAACAATGATGACAACCATTTGAAGGGGCTATATTTTGGTTATACGGCTGGTATCCAGTTTTATTTTTAATAAAACGTAATCAATTGGCTCACTATGCCAATCATAACACGGCATCAAAAAATTAAAACCAATTCAAAGCAATGAAATCATTTAAATTATTCGTTACGGCTATCTTTATCATACTGGGTATCTGTTCGGTAAAAGCGCAATCAACAGAGATCGATTTTGGAATAAAAGCAGGCGCTAATCTTTCTAATTTAAACACCGGCGTTGACGCCGTTACCGGTAAATGGGGAAAGGTTGGATTTAATGCAGGGATATTTGGCAGAATTGGCAAAGCTTTTTACCTGCAGCCGGAACTTAATTATATTAGTTTTAACGATAAATTCAGCTATAGGGCTACATCATACGAGGTTACATTTAACCAGGTCAATATACCTTTATCGGTGGGATATAAAATAATAAATACAGCGGCACTGATCTTTCGGGTATCAGTTGGTCCTGATTTTTATTACAATTTAAAAGATCCAATTTCCCCGGATGGCTCAAAATACAAATATTTTACTTTGGGGAAGTTAATAAATATTGGTGTTGATTTGGGCAATTTAACACTGGATGCACGATACAGTTTAGGCTACAATCAATTTAACGAGGGGCTTAATCAAAAATCAAATCTATTCAGCCTGGATATAGGTATTAAATTTCAGTAAAGGGATAAACGGATGGTTAGATTTTTAATTGGCTGGCTAATTTAAATAAGGCTAATTTGCCGATCATAATAATTATGGATAGTATGGAAATAACGGCCGGTTTGACAGATAAAACCGAGTTCGCTTTTGAACATCTGTTTAAAAAACATTTCAGAGAATTGCACGCGTACGGTTTCTCCTTATTAAAGGATTGGGAGGCTGCGGAGGAAATTGTGCAGACCGTATTTCTTAAGCTCTGGGAGAAGAGTGGCTGGGAGCACATACAGACCTCCATAAAATCATACTTATATAAGTCTGTTTATCATGATTGCCTTAATTACATAAGGCGGCAGAAGATCCATTTAAAATATGAAACACAAACTATACATACCACAGAGAACCATGTGGAGAATACTGACGGGAAACTAAAATTAAGCGAACTGGAACAGCAACTGGATAATGCGCTTAACAAACTCCCCGAAAAATGCCGGGCCATATTTCATTTAAGCCGTTTTGAATCGCTCAAATACCAGGAAATAGCTAACCAATTGGAGATTTCTATTAAAACGGTGGAGACGCACATGGTTAAAGCATTGCGGATATTGAGAAAGGAAATGAAAGAATTTTTGCCACTAATAGTGATAACGTTATTTAACATATTTAGATCATGAAACAGGATATGAACGAAGATATATTGATCAAATATATACTTGGGGAGGCAACTGCTACCGAAGCTAAGGAAATTGAAGCCTGGATAACTGTAAGCAGTAAAAACGCCGGCGAATTAGAAAAAATAAAAATCATCCTTGAAACTAGTAAAGGGATGGCACAGGTTAGTCCATTGAGCGAAACTGACGCATGGGAACGATTTAAAAACAAGAGGGATGCAACTAAAGGACAGCAGGCTGAAGTTGTACCCTTTAAAAGTAATACGCATTGGTTACGTATTGCTGCAGCCGTGCTATTTCTGATTGGCAGTGGGTGGGGAGCTTTTTATTTGTACAACGGACAAAGAGGAGCGACATCGGAATGGGTGAACATCAAGTCGGCAAATAAAGTATTAATCGACACCTTGCCCGATGGATCAATCGTGCATGTGAATAAAAATTCAAGCATCGCTTATAACAGTAATTTTAAATCGCGAAGAGTGGTGAATCTCACCGGAGAGGCATTCTTTAACATTAAGCATAATGCAACTGTACCTTTTACCGTGCATGTAAATGGCATTAGTATTCTTGACGTAGGAACGGCTTTTAATGTAAAAAGCAAAAAGCATATCACCGAAATTATAGTTGAAAGCGGCATAGTTAACGTAAGTAAAAATAATAACACAGTGCAGCTTCGCGCCCGTGAAATGACCAGCATAAAGCCCGACGACAAGGTATTTAAAGTAGAAAGAAGTGATGATCTGCTATACAACTATTATGTAAATAATACCTTTATAGCCGTCAAAACCCCTCTTAAGCGCCTTATTGATGTGTTGAATGAAGCGTATAATGCTAACATTACAATTGAAAATAATGCTTTGCGCAATGTGCCTATAACAGTTACAATCAGATTTAAGGATTCGCTACCGGGCATATTAAATTTAATTAAAGAAACTACTCCCGGTATGCAGGTTGATAGTACTGGCAAAACAACGGTTATCAGATAAGAAAAACTGAGAGGATGCTACCACATAAACGCTAATCCACCGGTTATCCCAACGGAGGCAGTGTTAATGTTATTATTACTACTATAGTTTTTAATTATCCAGCCGTGCACTTTAGCCTCGCCATCTACCTCCTGGGATGTTAGATTGATAGACGGTCCGGCAAATAAACCAAGGTGTTTGTTTAATTTTAAACCGGCTAGCACTTTAATTGAACCTATGTAATTTAGGTCTTTGTTAAAATCAGTACTTAACGTAAATACATATTCTCCGTTTAAAAAGAATCGCTTATTATTTGCAATGTGCGCTCCCAAGCCAATATCCAACAGATATCTGTCTTTATTCGGTCCGAATGTGTAACCTACTCCGAGCAAGCTATATAAAACGTTGCCACCCGAGCGAAAATCGATGTGCGCGTACAAATTTTCATCTGTACTTACCGCAACGCTTTTGCCGCCATCTTTGCTAATATTGAGTATGCCAATTTGATAATCACTGCTATCGGCGATGTTGATGAAGCCCACCTGGAAACCTTTAACCTTTTTAGCTACATTTAAAAAAGCGGCCAGTTGCATTCCTGAAACATTTCCCCCTACATTCAGGATCCCGGCTAACTGTATGCTGCTGCTATCTCGGGCAATATTAGTTAGCCCGGCAATAGCAGCACCTTTATCCGTATTAGATTTATTAATGATACACGCCACCTGTAATCCTTTGGCTGTACTGTCAATGTTGGCCAGGCCAGCTAATTGTATACCATAGCTAAACGTGTGTGACTGATTTAACAAACCGCCAACTTGTAATCCGCTGGCATCATTTAATACATGATTATAGACGCCGGCCATTTGTATGCCTTTGGTGCTGTCACCAACCAGATTAAATATCCCGGCAGCTTGTAGAAAGCGCATGCTTTTCCGGTTAATGTTAAATATACCAGCTACTTCAAATCCGTCGATCCCCGCCGTGTATCCTCCCAAAAGGTTAAAGGACATGTGATTAACTATCTGGCTGTTATACATGCCGTGCGTGCTTAATCCCGGAATCAGCGAGATCTGATAGGGGCTGGAAGCAAAATAGTTACCCAGGTTTAAATCCTGTACCAACTGCTTCGAACCAATGAAAAATTTGGCAAAATGGCTGTGCGCAATGCCTTTAATCAACCTACTGTCAGGATAATAACTATAATTTTTATTGATCTGCTTATCGGATACAATAACATCAGCCAGCATGAGCAACGAAGTGTCGCGATAATTTTCTTTGCTGGCCATAAGTCTTATTGAACCATTATCACTTCTTACCTTAAGTTCAAAATACCCCCGATCATTAGTCAGTGTCGAAATCAGTAAATTTTTTTCATAAACGCTGGCCTTTGCTATCCCTTTATTATTGGAAACGTCCAATACATATCCTTTTATTACGGTTTGTGAACCCTGATCTTTAGTTAAATCAGCAGTAATGGTCAGTTTGTCGGGTGCAAATGTTAATACAATATATCCGGGAACTTCTTTAAACTCATAGTTTTCTCCTAATGTCTGTTCTAAAAAGTCGAAAATTGTTCCATGGAAGCCCGAAACGGACACTAAGCTATCGGCCGGTACAATTCTATTATTATAAGCAAAATAAAAATTCTGCTTGCTGGAGATTTTATTTAATATACTGGATAAGGGTTGTTGTTTTATTTCCTTAATAGAAACTTCTTTCATCAGATAGCTTTGAGCCGACAACCTGATGCAAAAGGTTAGTAAAAATAATAAGAGTAATTGAGCTATTCGTTTGGGATTTAATGTCATAAGGTTCATATAATTCGCCCTCGCAAAACTAATAATATAATCGGGTGAGAAAGGGAGCTATCTTCTAAATATCGTTCTAAAAGTTCTGATACAACGGTAGGTCAACAGATGTTCTGCATAAAGAACTTCTATTGACCCACGCGCCGATATGCTTATTTTTCTAAGCAGATTTATTCGGGTATAACTTCTGGTAACACACTGATCAAATACCTTGCAGGCTATCCCATAAAACTCCTTTTTTAAACCGTTAACCCTATAAAACGTTGGGATTAAGTCTTTGTCCTCACTATTTCACTACAGCTGACTTACGGCTCACAGTTTGGGCGCTGAAATAGCCCAGACATCCGCCGGATATATTAGAAGTCGGCGTAGCAGGACTTGCCAGGTTATCATTGTAAAAAGCGATATTTTCAGCTTCCTGTAAAAAGTTATACGAGCCTTTGTCTACACCTACCAAACTAACTACTACCAAATCATTCTTTTTAATTGCACCCGTATCAGTAGCCAGGTCCAGATGTATATACTTGCCGTTCATTAACAGATCTTCGGATGTTTGAAACCTTTTAAGCTTTGTGCTATTAACCTGAATATCATACTTATAGTAGTTGACCTTAGCCACAGGGTCCTGATAGTATGCAACCGGTTGGATCATGTTCTTTATTGAAGTATAATCAAAAGCGACGGAATCCAGCTTCACCGGATACGGCATTGTAGATACAGCAGTATAGGTTTTGCCATTGAGGACGACATTAAGCCGATAAGTGTCACCAGATTTACCCACAATCGTATGCGTGGCATAAACGCCGGCTGATTTCTCCGCCAGCAAATCACTAATGCCTGAGGTTTGGTCGGTAATTGTTACCGATGCACCGGATACATTAGGATAAGTATTGTCTGCATAAAAGCCTACCGATTTGGATAGGTTAACGTAATACGGGCCAACTGTGTCGCTTACCGCACCTTCAATAACCAGCTGCGGGGCCGAATTGGATAAAGGCGGTGTTATTATTTTTTGGCAGGATGTATAAAATAGGATGGAAGCAATTGAAGCTATAAGGAGTGTTTGAGTTTTCATGATTTTAAAATTTAAAGTTGTAAGTAACTGCCGGAACCATTTTAAACAGGGTAGTTTGAACCACCTGGGTTTTGTTGGCATTTTGCGGGTCGGCCTGAAAAATTATATCATAAGGATTAGACTGTCCGTAAACATTATAGATCGAAAAGTTCCAGCTGCTTTCATACCTGGCAGTTTTTTTAGCCAGTAGCGTTGCCCCTATGTCAAGGCGGTTATAAGCCGGCAAACGATTACTGTTTCTTGAGCCGTAATAATAAACCGGTGCACCATCAACCGAAAACTTACCTGAGGGCCAGGTGGCCGCATTACCCGTGTTGTAAACAAAATTAGCTGAAAAGGTCCACTTCCTGGTGGCTTGATACATACCCACCAGCGACAAATGATTTGTCTGATCTTGCGTTGCAGGATAATATTGGTCATCATTTATTCCGGGTATTTTTAGTTCTGTTTTGGATAAGGTATAGCTTAGCCAACCGGTAAATCTCCCCGATTTCTTTTTGATATAAGTTTCCCAGCCATAGGCTCTTCCCGAGCCATAAAGAAGGTCGGCCTCTATGTCCGCATTGCCAGCCAGGTTAGCCCCATTTTTATAATCGATTTGGTTCTGTAGTTTTTTGTAATAAATCTCGCTCGAAAACTCAAAGCCGTTTTCGTGGAAAGTATGGTAATAACCTAAAGCAACCTGATCAGCTATTTCGGGCTTGATGTTATTACTGCTGGGTAAATAAACATTAGTGGTAGATAAATAATTCGAATTATTTAGCAGGTGTATATTCTGTGCATTGCGGTCATAAGACAATTTAACCGAACTGGTTGAATCAAGCTGGTAACTGGCGGCAAAACGTGGTTCCGGAGTGATATAACTTTTAACAATTCTGCCGCTTTTGTAATAAGTGCTATCGGTTTTATTGCCATCTGTGTTATAAGTATAAAAATTGCCTGGCCCCAAAACGCTTAAATCACTTACTCGTAAGCCATAGGTTATTTTCAGTTTGTTGGATGCGTTCCATTCGTCAGACAGATACAAGGCGCTTTCCAACGCATATTTTTTCTCTAAAAAAACATCGTTATAACTGGACGACGCAGAGGATAAAGCGGTACCCGGCGCTGTGATATGATAGGTAGATTCTAAGCCAAAGCTTAATTTATTAGCAGCACTCAGGTAATAATTAAAATCCTGCTTAAAATGATAGTCGGTTATCCCCGAAGTAATTTTGATATTATCCGTGTTATCATCAAAATTAACGTTATAGGTGTAATTGCTATAGATTAACGAAGTATTTGAAAAAAGCTTGTTACTAAAAATATGGTTCCACCTTAATGTTCCTGTTGAGTTGCCATAGTTAAGGCCAAAACTATGTCTAAAACTCATTACATCTTTTCCAAAATATCCCGATAAAAAGATCCTGTTATTAGCATCTATCTGGTAGTTGCTTTTGAGGTTCACATCGTAAAAATATATTTTACTGTGTTTGGTCATGGTATCGGATGCAAACCCGGTAAAAAGATCGGCATAACTTCGCCTGGCGCTAATAACGAAAGAACCTTTATGATCAAACAACGGTCCATCAACCGTAAGCCGGGATGCGATTAGTCCGATTCCGCCGCTGGCACCAAGTTTCTGATTGTTACCGTCGTTCATCCGGATATCTTCTACCGAGGAAAGCCGCCCACCATAATTGGCCGGCATTCCACCCTTGTAAACCGAAATGTCTTTAATGGCATCTGAATTAAATATGGAGAAGAAGCCTAAAACATGTGAAGGGTTATATACGGTTGCTTCATCTAACAAAATCAGGTTTTGATCTGATGCTCCCCCACGCACAAAGAATCCGGCATTTCCATCGTTTGCAGATACAATGCCGGGAAGTAGCTGGATGGTTTTTAATACATCTTTTTCTCCTAACAAAACCGGCACGTTATTAATATCTTTAATATTAAGGCGCTGTACACCGGCCGGCTGCGTCAGGATATTATTACTTCGTGCTGAATTACTTTTGATTTTAACCTCCTGGAGCTGACCGGAAGCGGATGTTAAATTCTTATTGATCAGCATGTTTTTGGTCAGCAGAATTTTCAGGGTATCCGTAGTGTATCCTGTGTAGGAGGTTAACATGGTATAAGCACCTTCGGGTATGGAAATAGAATAAAATCCATAAGAATTGCTGGTTACGCCTTTGCCCGGAAGTTCGACAAAGCTGACGGTAGCTCCGGGTAAAGTTTCGCCGGAGGCTTTATCTTTAATAGTGCCAGAAATGATGGAAGGTTTTTTGGATTGCGCCAGCAATATTTCTGGCGACAATAATAATAGAAAGACAATAATGTGTTTGAATGTTGACATGTTTAATTGCTTTTAGGAAGAGGGAATAATGGAGTTAGGAGAACTGTCATATACTTGTTTTGCTATATGACACACTCCCGAAGCTTTACCCTGACAGCTAAAACTAATTTGGGGGTGTTTTTTTAATTTTGTCTCAAACCCGGATTTTATTTAGAATAGGGGCAAGACAATTTAGGGTAACAACACATCGTTACGGGCTGCGGCTACCGGCCTTTGTTTTAACTATTTGGCGTCTGTTTATCGCGGCGGCTGTATTGTTTATACGCGTTTTGGTAACCGTTTTAGGCGGATACAGTAATGCATTGTTCTTTTTTTTATTGGTATTTTTGGTAGGGCTGCTTGTTGTAATATTTATAAAAAATATACAACCGGATATTCATCAATAAAATAATTGTAACAGCAAGATGGGTATCAGTCGGGTGTTTTAAGTAGACAAAATATAACGGCCAAACGGTAAACTATTCTGTGTCTACAAACAGGTCTTTAGATTCTTTAGCATCTGTATTGAGGTATTTTCCTTGCAGAATACTTTGCCCGGTTACCCCCGGATTATTTCCGCTTCCCAATGGCCATTTTCCACTTGTTTCCATAACCTTGATGCCAGCAATTGATGCTGCTTTAATACCAAAATCAGTACAGTTATTTTGGTTCAGGTTATATTTCATGCCCGAGTAATCTTTTGTCAGCAATAGTATTTTATAAAACTTACGGCCGGAAATGAACTTTCCTAAAACTTCATCCCATTGATGCCCCGAATCGTCTTTAAAGGTAGCAGAGGTAGTAGGAGCTAATGGTGTAGCTGATAGTAATTGATCTTTGACCGGATAAAAGCCAAACGAGGCAGAAACGTATGTAGAATCAGCATTGTATTTAATGAGTGTGATAAAGGTATGGCCTGTGTTTGCCCAGTGAAATATTTTTCGTTTGCCACGAACAGGTTGTTTTACGTGAAACAGCATAGCATAGGCTATTGCTATTTTACCATCATTAAAAACACCATAAATGCTTTCATCGTCAACTTTTTTACTTTTAACATCCTTTGCCTGTTTTAGCTGAGAAGCTGTTTGTCTATTAATCACCGAATCGTCTTGTGAACTGATTGCCAAATTCTCCGGACTAAGTTGCGTGGTATCTTCTATTAGCGGTGTTGTATTGGCATTAGCCTGCGTTTTTAAAAAACATTTCATAGCTAACGGATACAATTTCAAATGAGCAAATAAACCGGCAAGATGATAGTAAAATTTTTGATGGGAACTATAATTACTAAGGTCCTCCGGCATATTTAGCTTTTTAAGGTAAGTGAGTAGCTTTCTCCGTTCCCTAGCATTTTTAATGCTGGTAAATGAGGGCTCAGTAATCGGGTTAATGTTTCTTTCCTCATCCAAATTAACAGTATACGCCGTATCTGGCATATACTTAAATGCAACGCTATTGTTACTGGCAAGTACTTTTACGGATGAGGTAATTTGCGCCTTTGACGAATGCCATAAAAGCAACATAAAGCTAAATACAAGTGCTTTGAAATATTTTTTATGATTGTAATTCATGAAATAAATTGAATAGCAAGAAGGTGAAATACGATGTTTTAATGATGATCAGGCGTGAAAATCAGCAACAACAACGTAAGGAGTTATTTAACTTAGGGGCGTATTTCATAACACAAATATAAATAGAATTTAAATAGACTACAAATTTAGTAGAGTATTATTATTAAACTTGCAATAGTCATTAATAAATATAATTATGAAGGAATATGCCCTTGTTACCGGTGCAAGTAAAGGAATTGGCAAGTCAATAGTATTACAGTTGGCGAGGTCGGGCTACAATTTATTATTAGTGTCAAGGTCTGAAACGGAACTACAGCAGTTTGCTGAATTAATTAGAAAAGATTATAAAATTGACGTCCATTACCTGGCGATTGATCTGTCAAACAATGGGTCAGCCTTAAAACTATCTGATTGGTGCAAAGACTTGGCGGTTCCGGTATCCATATTAATCAATAACGCAGGGTTTGGAGTGTGGGGTAATTTTGAGGAGTTGGGCCTTGAGGAGCAAATAAAAATGTTGAACCTGAATATAAATACGCTGGTTGAACTAACTTATTTTCTGCTGCCCGTATTAAGAAAACAAAAACCGGCATTTATACTAAACGTATCAAGCACTGCGGCATATCAGGCGGTGCCCACCCTGGCATTATATTCGGCAAGCAAGGCCTTCGTACTATCTTTTAGCAGGGCATTGCGGTATGAATTAATAAAAACAAATATTTCTGTAAGCTGTCTTTGTCCGGGTCCAACTGATACCGGTTTTGCCCATCGGGCCGGGATGGATGCATTAGCAGACCTGGCGGCCAAATTTAATATGTCTGCTAATAAGGTGGCCCAAATCGGATTAAAAGGAATGTTCAGCAAAAAGGCAGAGATCGTACCCGGGTTTTTAAATAAGATTTCGGGATTTGCTTCGAGGCATATCAGTAAATCAATTATTGAACGGATTACCGCCGGTTTATACAAGCAATAAAATATATTTTAAATTATTTTGATAATAAAAATATTTCCATACATTTGAAATGTCTATTAAATCTATAGATATAGTATTTATTGAACACTAACCAACATATCAAAATATCGCGCTCCATGCGAATGCACCTTTCCCTCAAGGTGATGTGTTGCTGTTGTTGTTAATTCTTCCCTGATCATCCGCTTCCACATCCTGATTTGCCCATCGTAAAGCAGGCTCTTATTTAATAATTTTTAACTTATTACTCCATGTCAAATCTATACCCAAAATATACGCTCGGGCCGACAATTACTTCAGAACAACGCAATTTTTTTAACGAAAATGGATTCATCCATTTCAAAAAATTCATTAAACCCGAAACCGTTACAGACATCATACGGGCATCTGAACAGGTGCAACAAAACTGGATCGCCAATAAAATTGAGAAAGTAAATGGCGTACCTATTAAGTACGGAAAAGATTTGGATGGCTCACCTATTGTGCAGCGCTTTGCATTTATAAATCTGCACCACCTTGTATTTTCTGAATTTACCAAAGATCCAAGATTTAATGTACTTCTTGACCTGGTTGGGACGGGAGCGAGGCTAGGTACTGCCGAAAAAGACGGAATGGTATTTAATCATTATGTAAACGGACCTGATAGCAGTTTTACCAAAATGGGCTGGCACACCGATGGTTTGCGGGACGTTTTCCACGGTCAAAAATTAAGTCCTATGCTCAATGTTGGGATTCACCTAAGTTCGTTAAAACCCGAAAACGGCGGCTTAAGGATCCTTCCCGGTACGCACAAACAAAGCCTTTACAATATGCTGTTCCGCAAAAAGTATTTCCTGGATAACAACGCCGATAAAAATGAAATAGCTATTGCTCCGGAGGCCGGAGATTTAACTATACATGACGGACGCTTATGGCATCGCGTAGCGCAATCATCAGTGATTGGTGAGGAGAGCCGCAGAAGAGTGATTTATATCCCTATTATCGCCGGTAAATATGAGCCCAAACACGAGGATAGTCCTACCGCGTTTTATCAACGTTTTGCAAGCCTGGTTAAATAGAATACTATGATCATTGCAATTATCATCGGCTACTTTATCCGGAGGAAAAAATTAGCGACAGTAAAAGTTAAAGTATTAAGTTCAGCTATATCTTAAAAAACACGGTATGATTAATAAACTCAGCTCTACAGAGATCATCCACTTTTTGCTCATCTTATTGATCATCCTGATACCGGCCAGATTTTTGGGCGAAATTTGCCGCAAGTACAAACTGCCAGCTATTATTGGGGAAATTTTTGCAGGAATAATTGTAGGGCCTACTTTGCTGGGTACCTTTTTTCCTGAGTTATTTAAAAATATATTTATTGCCGCGCCAAAAGCCAGCGGCGCTTTTGATGGGATAGCTAATATTGGCATTATCCTTTTAATGTTTATAGCAGGTTTTGAAGTTGATTTAAAACAGATAAGGCAAAATGGCAAACAAGCAGTAGCCATTAGCTTATCAGGCATTATATTTCCATTTGCAATTGGCTTTTTAGCAGTATGGTTCCTTTATAAAGATCATTTTGCTAACGGTGTTAATAACCAGCTGGTTACATCACTATTTTTTGGTACTGCACTCTCAATTACTGCGCTTTCTGTTATCACTAAAATTTTACTCGATTTAGATATACTTAAAACAAGGATCGGTAATATTGTATTGACCGCAGCAATGGTAGATGATTTTTTGGGATGGATTCTGTTTTCAATCATCATCCAAATGATGAATGCCGGTAAAGAGCAAGTTTCCTTCTGGTCAGTTATAACCGTTGTATTATTCGCTTTGTTTATGCTTACCGGTGGTCGTTGGATTGTACACCGGCTACTTGCTTACGCCGGCAAAAGCGCCAAAATGAGTAATGTATTTACGGTGGCTGTTTGCCTTTGTTTTATAGGCGCAGCAGTTACCGAAGCCCTGGGCGTGCGCGCTGTTTTTGGCGCATTTTTAGTGGGAGTCGCCATTAGCGACTCTGAATATTTCACTGAAACGCATAAGCAGGTATTGCATCAATTTACCATTAACGTTTTAGCTCCCCTGTTTTTTGCGTCAGTAGGTTTACGATTAAATTTTATATCCAATTTCAACCTCGAAATAGTAATTCTTATCCTGGTAATCGCCTGCCTTGCAAAACTTATCGGAGCTCGTATTGGCAGTTCACTAAGTGGTATGACCAGGAACGAATCAGTTGCGGTAGCCTTCGGAATGAACGCCCGTGGCTCACAGGAAATTGTTCTGGGTTTAATTGCTTTACAGGCTAAAATTATCAGCGGACCTGTATTTGAAGGATTGGTTGTTATGACAGTGGTCACAATGGTTATTTCGGGGCCAATAATGAAGTATTATTTTTTAAAGGAGCAGAAATTACCATTGGCTCAATTATGACCTTAATAAAATGATAAGTGGCAAGTGTTTTTTAATTATGAACAGTTTAAGAAAGCATTTGAGATCAAAATTACTTACGATGCTATATATTCATATCAATAAATAAAATTCAAACTACTATGGCAAACAATACAAATTCACAGCAGAACAACAGTTTGGTTCATCAGCAAGTGCTTTCGGCTAATGCGGGGTATGTTAAACATTTTGGCGATAAATCAAAACTTGCGTTGCCCCCTGCAAGACAATTCGCAATACTCACCTGTATGGATGCGCGGTTAGATCCTGCAAAATATGCAGGCCTGGCCGACGGCGATGCTCATGTTATCAGAAACGCCGGCGGCAGGGCAAGCGATGATGCTATACGATCTCTGGTTATATCTCATAAATTACTTGGCACAAAAGAGTGGTTTGTAATACACCATACAGATTGCGGTATGGAACTGTTCACTAACGAGATTATACAGGACCTGCTCTCTAAAAGTTTAAAAACAGCTACTGTTGACGAGAAAGGCTGGCGCAACGTGGAAGAAGAAGGCGGATCGGGCGAGGCCAGATTTGTTAACTTTTTAACCATAAAAAATCTGGAGGCCAGCGTTACCGAAGATGTTGAAAGGATTAAAAAACATCCACTTGTAGCTAAAGATATTCCAGTGTATGGCTATATTTATGATGTCAGATCGGGAAAACTAATTGAAGTTCCGGAGGCAACCGAAGCAGGCAGAAGTATCGAATAAAGAGGCAATTGCAATTTTAAAGTCAGTGGCCTAAATGAGGTTTGGGCCCCGAAAGATAACCATATCTCTCCCGGCGGTGGATTCCGCCGGTGACTTTAACTTAACCCATACAAACACCTGGCATTGGATTACAGTATTGTTGATCCGTTTAAAAAAAGAATTTTATCCCGACCAGGAAAGTTATCAAAAAACAGAACAGCATCGGTTTGAATTACTTATTTCGCATTGGGATGTAATGGTAGAAGCCGTGCCCTTACATTAAATAATGATCAAAATATTGCCGCTATCTATTCTGCCAATTAGAATATTTCACAAAAAAAATTAAAAGCCTATTTGTTCTATAGGAATTATATACTATACTTGTAAAGTACAGATCACAAATCATATATACTTTTATTAATAAAAAAAATGGCAGAACAAAAAACAAAACAAACAGCCCTGGGCGACGCAGCCGCCAGACAATTGGCCATCGCTACACGTACGGTCCCTCAATTATCAAGAATTACTCCCAGGTGGTTGCCACAACTTTTAAACTGGGTACCTGTTGAATCAGGTGTTTATCGGTTAAATAAAGTTAAGGATGCTGAAAATGTTGAAGTAGATTGCTCTTCCAGAGACGAACGCGAACTGCCGTCGACCTTTGTAGATTATATTGAAAATCCACGTGAATACAACCTAAGCGCAGTAAATACGGTGCTGGATGTTCATACCCGTGTATCAGATTTATACAGTAAACCTTATAACCAGATCAGTGAACAGCTTCGTTTGACTATTGAAATCATCAAAGAAAGACAGGAAAGTGAACTGATCAATAACGAAGAATATGGATTATTGCACAGTGTTGCAGCAGGGCAGAAGATCAAAACAAGGTTGGGCCCTCCAACCCCCGATGACCTGGATGAATTGATAACAAAGGTTTGGAAAGAGCCCGGATTTTTCCTGCTTCATCCTTTAGCTATTGCCGCTTTTGGACGCGAATGTACCCGCAGAGGTGTTCCGCCACCAACTGTTTCACTTTTTGGTTCACAATTTATTACCTGGAGAGGGATACCACTAATCCCATCAGATAAACTACCCATCGTAAATAATAAATCCAAAATCATACTGCTTAGAACAGGTGAAAGTCGCCAGGGAGTTGTTGGACTATTCCAGCCAGGTTTACCAGGAGAACAGTCCCCCGGATTATCGGTGCGCTTTATGGGGATCAATAATAAAGCCATAGCCTCATACCTGGTATCACTTTACTGTTCATTAGCGGTATTGGTTGACGATGCGATCGCAGTTTTGGAAGATGTTGAATTAGGCAATTATCATGAGTACAAATATTAACGAAGACAGCCTTCCAAACTTGCAGGAACTTGAAAAGCTGGCAAATCAGTTTTTTAAATCTTTGCCGGGAGGCCCCGATCATGTTCCTCAAGCAGATCCATCACAGGAATATAAGCCTGCAAGCGATCACTTAAATGGCATACCCGGTACTGATGATTTTCCGATTGCTTTGTTCGGTAATAACCCGCAGCCGGTGTCACTTTCAGGCTTTGGTGCTTCCCCTTCGGCTATTAATCAAGGGAATGTGATCAACTTAAAGGAACCTCAAACCAGCTTTGATGATCCGGCTTTGCAAAGTTCACACCCTTTAAATGACGGTAAAATACCCACTTCCCCTTTTTCTGATAACGGATTGTCGCCCGGTAATTTTAACCAATTGCCTTATCAGCAAGAGCAGTCGTTTGAGAAAGAGTTGCGGGATACGCTCAATAAAATAAATATTGTTCCTGTGGTCCCACAACTTCCTTTCGGATCAGGGCAACACGTAAGTGAGCCTTCGTATTATTTCCTGAAAACGGTGCCTTCGCAGTTTTCTGCTTCAAGGTCTTCGGGTGCAAGTGGTATTATTAATCCGCCTTTTGATGTAAACATTATCCGGCAGGATTTTCCTATCCTAAAGGAAAGGGTAAACGGCAAACAACTGATCTGGTTGGATAACGCGGCAACCACACAAAAACCTAAACAGGTTATTGACAGGATCAGCTATTTTTATGAGCACGAAAATTCAAACATCCACCGCGCGGCACATGAGCTGGCTGCACGCGCTACCGATGCTTACGAAGGCGCCCGTAAAAAGGTGCAAAATTTCCTGAATGCTGCATCTGTTAACGAAATTATTTTTGTAAGAGGCGCTACTGAGGCGATTAATCTGGTTGCTAAAAGCTGGGGCGAACAAAACTTACAGGCGGGAGACGAAATTATTGTAAGCCACCTGGAGCATCATGCCAATATAGTTCCATGGCAACAGCTGGCGAATAAGAAAAATCTTAAAATTAAGGTGATTCCTGTAGATGATGACGGCCAGGTTATCATAGATGAATATCTTAAACTGTTGAGCCCAAAAACAAAGTTGGTATCCTTTACGCAGGTATCCAACGCATTAGGAACAGTAACTCCTGCTGAACAAATTGTAAGGCTTGGTCATTTAGCAGGCGCAAAGGTATTAGTTGATGGCGCACAATCAGTATCACACATGCCGGTTGACGTGCAGGCTTTGGATGCCGATTGGTTTGTTTTTTCGGGCCATAAAGTATTTGCCCCTACCGGCATAGGGGTACTATATGGTAAAGAAGATCTTTTAAATGAAACGCAACCATGGCAGGGTGGCGGCAACATGATTGTTGATGTAACATTTGAACATACACAGTATCATAACGCCCCGGGAAGGTTTGAGGCTGGAACAGGTAACATTGCTGATGCCGTTGGACTTGGAGCGGCGATAGACTATGTAAGCCGCATAGGGATGCAGAATATATCGCTGTATGAGCATTACCTGCTTGTATACGCTACCCAGCTTTTAAAAGAAGTACCGGGTTTGCGGCTGATTGGTACTGCGGATAACAAGGCCAGCGTATTATCATTTGTACTTGAGGGATATAAAACCGAAGAAGTTGGGCATGAGTTAAACAAACAGGGAATTGCAGTACGCTCGGGCCATCATTGCGCACAACCAATACTACGCCGTTTTGGGGTAGAAAGTACTGTAAGGCCATCGCTGGCATTTTATAATACCTGTGCCGAAATTGATTTACTTGCAGAAACACTTCACAGGCTTAAAAAGTAAAAAATGGAAGCCAACCGCGTCAATACTTTTATAGAACACTTATACCATATTCATAAGGCAGAATGGGAAGCAACGCCTTCTTTTAGGCAAGCTGTGGATTGGTTGTCTGATCTGTTTGAATTTCTGTTTCCTAATAACCGTTTAAATAAACAATCTATTTACGAGGGGCAGCTTAAAAAAAATCAGATCGATCTGGAAAATATTTTATTGAGTTATCTTGACCCATCCACTATAAACGTAGATGAAGTTGTTTATAAGTTCTACGCCTCGCTCGAAGAAATTTACCAAAACTTAAGGTTGGATGCAACAAAAATTTATGACGAAGATCCAGCCGCTGTAAGTATACACGAGGTAATCGTTTCTTATCCGGGCTTTTATGCAACAGCTGTTTATCGTATTGCCAACAGATTATCGCAATTATCAGTACCCATTTTACCCCGCATATTAAGCGAACATGCACATGGTAAAACGGGTGTGGATATTCATCCAAATGCACAAATTGACGTACCTTTTTTTATTGACCATGGCACTGGTATTGTTATTGGGGCTACGAGTATTATCGGTAAAAACGTTTGCATTTATCAGGGTGTTACCTTAGGAGCATCACAGGTAAGCAAAGTATTATCTGATGTTAAAAGACACCCTACTGTGGAGGATAATGTGACCATTTATGCCAGAAGCACGATACTTGGCGGAAGAACAGTTATTGGGCATGACAGCGTTATTGGCGGCAGCGTATTTTTAACGAAAACGGTGGCTCCTTATTCAAGTGTTTTCAATACACACCAATTAAGGATAGAGGTTAGAGAAGAGTAAAAGAGATATGCGTCTATTTACTCTCTACAAACCACTATTTCTAACATCTCATCTAAATTCAATCATTTTTAAACAATGTATATAAAGTCTATAGATTTTATATACATTTGTAATGTTTAGTTGATTAATAGTTTGAAAAATACTTGTCTACGGAAGGTTGAAGGTTATTTCCTTCAACCTTCGGATAAGTTAAAGGAAAGGAATTTTGATTTAATAATGGATAATATTAAGATTTACCTGGACAATGCAGCGAGTACTCCGCTTGATAGGGAAGTGTATAATGTAATGACGCCATATTTATTGGATCAATTTGGCATTCCATCAGCGCATCACGGATATGGCAGGGACGCAAAAGCCGCAATTGAAATAAGCCGGGCAAGTGTTGCAAAATTATTAAACGCCTCGCCCGAGGAAATCATTTTTACGTCAGGTGGAACGGAGGCAAATAACCTGGCTATTGTTTCTGCTATTGAATGTGCCTTTATCGACCATGTAATTACTACTCCGTTTGAACATCAGCCAATGCTTAAAACATTAAAAACATTGCAACGCAAACATGATGTTAGGATAAGTTATATCAGGTACGACGAAAGGGGTAACCTTGACATTAATCACCTGGAATACTTACTCCGAACAAACACCCGCAACCTGGTATCGGTAATGCATGCCAATAACGAAGTTGGAAATTTAAACGATATAGAAACAATTGGGCTGCTTTGCGAAAAATACAAAGCTATTTTTCATACTGACGCTGCACAAACTGCTGGATGCTACCGTCACGATTTAAGAAAGTTAAAAGTTAATTTCCTTGCAGCATCTGCCCACAAATTCCATGGCCCAAAAGGTATCGGAATACTTTATTGCCGTAAAGGGAGCAGATTGACACCCTCGCTTAACAGTTTCACAGAAAATATACCCGGAATCATTGGTCTGACCAAAGCACTGGCAATAGCTTATGGTGAAACAGAAAAAAAGGAACAACTAATACAAAGCTTGAAAGACAGGATGATCGGTAAATTATCAGCACTGGTGCCCGGAATCAGGTTTAACGGTAATTCTGCCGATGCAACAAAAAGCATAGCTGCTATATTGAGTGTAAATTTACCACAAGCACGGTTGAACCGAAATCTGTTGCAATATCTTGATGATAATCAGATAGCAGTATCCGGAGGTGATAGTTCTTTGTCGCCGGTTCTGAAAGCGTTAGGTATCGAAAGCGGATCAGATAATTTACGCTTCTCATTTAACAAATTTAATACCTTAAATGAAATAGACCATGTGGCTGAAGTTGTAGCATCGGTTTATCAGACAGTAGCCGCGTAGCGTTGTCTTACATTTTTAATTTCCCTCATTACATAGTTGAATGCGCCATATATTCATTTTCACTCTGCTTGTTTTTCTCCTTCTATTTACAATACTCAGGGTAACTGCTCAAGACCGGCCCCGAGGCCCGCATGTACTTGTAATTATGGCTCATCCCGACGATGAAAGCATATTTTCAGTAACGCTTTATAAAATTGTAAAAGAACAGCATGGGAAGGTTGATTTGTTTGTAATCACAGATGGGGAGGCCGGCTATAAATATTCCACCCTGGCCGAAAACTATTACAACGTTGACCTTACAGATAAAAAAGCCGGCACAATCAATCTTCCGCGAATTCGGAAAAAAGAATTAAGGAATGCCGGTAACATTTTAGGCGTTTCTCATTATTATTTCGAAGACCAAGTGGACGCCCACTATGGCTTAGACGAAAAAGAACCCCTGGATACCAGTTGGAATATTTCGCTCGTCAAAAAAAGGTTAAACCATATATTATTAAAAGAGCATTATGATTTTGTTCTTTGCTTATTGCCAGATTCATCCACACATGGCGAACACAAAGCAGCCACACTTTTGGGCTTAAGTGCAATTGCAGGTTTACCGGCAAACAACAGGCCTGTTATATTGGCGGCTATTACCAGGAATAAAACTGAACAAATATTCAAGTTCTCTCAATATCAGGATTACAAAGAAACGAGAACGCTGACCGACACTCCTTCATTTAAAGTGGACCGGACAACATGTTTTGGCTATAGAAATAAGATCAATTATAAGATCATCGCCAATTGGGAACTTGCGGAACACAAAACCCAGGGCTTTACCCAAATGACGATGAATGATGGCGACCTGGAAGAATTCTGGTATTTTAAATTAAACGGTAAGGCAGGAATTGAGAAATGCGTTACTCTATTTAATTTATTAAAACACACACCTTATTTGTCCAAGACATATTAGTTTTTCGGAGACTCGAAATCCATCTCTGACAATTGTTATAATACATATATAATCTATAGGTTTAGTGGAATTAACTATCTTTGCCGCTGATTCAGTTTTCAAATTTTAGTAATGAGTATAAAATTCAGTTTAATTAAGCAGTTTATAATAATCATATCATTTATAAATTGTGTTTCTGCCGGAGCACAAACCACAGTTCCCGAAGGTAGCTGGAGAGGAGGGTTTCATCTTTTGATTCGCTTATTTGCTTATCGAAATATGCCTTTTCGCACACTGCTTCAATGAAAATATTGACTATGACTGGTTTAACAGGTTATTTCCTGGATCATATTCCAGCTCAAATAACGATACAATGATCGAACTAAAAAATATTACCAAAACGTTTTATAAAAAGAACAGCCGGGTCAGTGCTTTATCCAATGTTTCACTGGTTGTTCCAAAAGGAAAAATACTGGGGGTGATTGGTGCTTCGGGCGCCGGAAAAAGCACTTTGATTCGCTGTGTTAACCTGCTGGAGCGACCAACATCCGGAGAGGTACTCATTGACGGCCGTAGTTTGACTGATTTAACATCCGCCGCGCTCACTAAAGCAAGGCGCGAAATAGGAATGATTTTTCAGCATTTTAACTTGCTATCATCGCGTACGGTAGCGGGGAATGTGGCGTTCCCCTTAGAATTGAGTAATACACCAGGAGACGAAATAAAGAAACGGGTTGCTGAATTACTGGAATTAGTGGGTCTGGCGGATAAAGCAAATGAATATCCATCAAATTTATCAGGCGGGCAAAAGCAAAGGGTAGCCATTGCCAGAACGTTAGCTACCAATCCCAAAGTGCTGTTATGCGACGAGGCGACCAGCGCCCTTGATCCTGCAACAACGCTTTCTATTCTTAACCTGTTAAAAGATATCAATAAGCGTTTCCAGATTACCATCCTATTGATCACACACGAAATGAGCGTTGTAAAAGCCATTTGTGATGAAGTAGCGGTTATCAGCGAAGGGAAATTGATTGAGCGCGGTTCGGTAAGTGAAATTTTCGCCTATCCGGAAACTGCAATTGCAAAACAATTCATCGCATCGTCCCTGCACGCAACATTACCTGTTGAATATGAACAGCGGCTTTCGCCAATTCCTGTCGGCAAGAACCATCCGGTTATCAAGCTGGAATTTAACGGGCATTCGGCCGAGGCAACTATTTTATCTGAAGCCAGCCGGGTATTTAACGTAGATAATAACATCATCAGCGCGCAGATGGATTATACTGGTGGAGTGAAATACGGTGTGATGCTCATTGAAGTGACGGGTAGCGAGAAAGACACACAAAATTCCCTTGAATATTATCGCAGTAAACAAATAGAAGTGGAGGTGCTTGGCTATGTCTGAACCTATGTTTATAATGATACTGCAAGGCTTATTGGAAACCATTGTAATGAGTTTTGTGTCCGGTTTTTTTGGATTCTTGTTAGGATTGCCAACTGGAGTACTGCTGTTTATGACCAGGAAAGAACAAGTCTCTGACAATCGCTTGGTAAATGGTGTGGTCTCGGTGCTGGTCAATATTTTCCGTTCTATCCCATTTATTATTTTGATTGTTTGGATGATTCCCTTTACGCGGGCATTGGTGGGCACATCCATTGGCGTTCAGGCAGCATTGGTGCCGTTGAGTATAGGTGCGGCGCCCTTTATCGCCAGGATGGTGGAAAATAGTTTGATCGAGATTCCGAATGGCTTAATTGAAGCAGCGCGGTCAATGGGAGCAACACCGTTGCAGATTGTTCTTAAGGTGCTATTGCCTGAAGCTATGCCTTCCATAATTGGTAGTGCATCCATTACACTTATAACCCTTGTTGGTTATTCAGCAATGGGCGGTGCGGTTGGCGCAGGCGGGTTAGGGCAAATCGGCTACCAGTATGGCTATGTGGGTTATGATGTGGTGGTTATGAATACTGTTCTTGTTCTTTTAGTATTACTCGTGTTTATCATTCAAATAGTAGGTGAGTTTATTGCAAAAAAAGTGGATCACCGCAAATAATTATATAAAAAAATGAAAAATTTATTACTGATCACTGTTGTCTGCCTCGGATTATCAGCATGTGGAAGAAAAACTCAGCCCAATAACTCGAACCATATTAAAGTTGGTGTTGAATCCGGGCCTGAATATATGGTTGCTCAAGCAGCACAAAAGGTAGCAAAAGAAAAATACGGGCTTGATGTGGAACTGGTGCAATTTAATGACTACGTTATGCCTAACGAGGCCTTAAGTCAGGGTGATATTGATTTAAATGTATTCCAAAATAAGCCTTACCTGGATGTACAGGCTAAACAGCGCGGTTATAAATTTGCTATCCTTGGAAACACTTTTGTTTATCCGTTGGCAGGCTATTCCAGAAAGATCAAAAATATTACTGATTTAAAAGACGGAAGTACAATTATTATTCCAAATGATCCTACTAACAGTGGGAGGTCCTTACTGCTGCTACAAAAAACGGGCTTACTAAAACTTAAGGATAATGTAGGTTTATTGCCAACTATAAATGACATTGTTGCAAATCCCAAAAACTTAAAAATCCTGGAACTCGAGGCTCCTCAACTGCCAAGAGCGCTGGATGACCAAAAGGTAACTATAGCTATCATCAATAATACTTTTGCTGGTCCGGCGGGCCTTGTTGCTAAACGGGATGGATTATTTATTGAGGATGAAAAGTCTCCTTATGTAAACATTATTGTCTCGCGGGAGGATAACAAGGATCAGGATAATGTGAGCCGTTTCGTAAAATCTTATCAATCACCAGAAGTAGCGCAGGTTGCTGAGAAAGCCTTTAAAGGAGGGGCAATTAAAGGGTGGTAAATAAAGCATCACCGCTGCTGTAACAAATCGTTATTGATATATCCCGGCTGCTATTTAGCAGCTCTTAAATCTTAAAACAATATGCTGTCAAAAAAAGCGAAATACTCCATAAAAGCACTTATATTTCTGGCGAAAAATGTGGATAAACCCCCATTGCCAGTTTCAAAGATCTCTGAACTGGAAAAAATCCCCAAGAAGTATTTAGAAGTGATCTTATTGGAATTAAGAAATGCCGGCTATTTATTTAGCAAAAAGGGAGTAAGTGGCGGCTACATATTAAATAAATTGCCCGAAGAAATATTTTTGGTTGGCATAGTTAGGTTAATGGACGGCCCAATAGCCAGGGTGTCATGTGCCAGTGCATATCACTATCATAATTGCGACGAATGCCATGATGAAGCCACGTGCAGTATCAGAAAAGTTTACCTTAAAATTCGTGAAACAGAGCTTAAAATTTTGTCGGATACGAGTATCGCTGATATGATTAGAAATGAACAATTAACCGATCATAGTTTGATACTCACAGAGGCCTGACCGCGCCACTCCATGCTGCACATTTATTAGATTAATACAGCGCCCAATGAGCTACCAACTACTCCAAACAAGAAAGCCTCAAATCTTCCGATTCAAGGCTTTCTCAACTTAAAAAGTTAGCGGGAGCAGAGCTCGAACCTGCGTCCACGCAATGTGGGTAACAAAGCCTGCCTGTCTTGTTTCAGAAATACTGCATCAAAAAAATACCTGCAATAAAATAAAGCAATCTCTTGCTGTAAATGAATAAGTTAACGCCAACGTTTGCAACAACCTGCCAAGTTGAGATAAAATCAGGGCTTTAGAAGGGACTCGCTGTTTCAGGCGGCCCTATAAAACTTTGTTTGGAACCGCCCATTCAAGCATTTCGCTTAAATTCAGGCGAAGCCATAAAATAACGGTTGTTAGCTTTCAGCTTAACGTAGGCCGAAATTCCATTTATTTTGGATAGCGCAGATTGCAAATCTGCTAATAATCCAGTCCGGGATGAAACATCCGGACTAACAGAATGCAGACACTTGAACAGGCGGCAAATGCTATAACTAAACCACCAAATAAAATATTCCAAATAAAATGTCCGGAAATGTTAACTCCAAACGTCTTAGTGATGTAGCGTGAAGGTTTCACGTATCATTTCTTAACATTAAAAGGAAAAATAATGAATGAATTGAAAGACAAAATTGCAGTAATCTACGGGGCAGGTGGCGCAATCGGCGGTGCTGTAGCACGTGCTTTCGCGCGCGAAGGGGCCAGAGTTTTTCTTACCGGGCGCCGCCTGGCATCTGTGGAAGCAGTTGCCAGAGACATCGTGTCTGGTGGCGGCGATGCCGAGGCAGCGGAGGTTGATGTCCTTGATGAGCAGGCTATAGATAAGCATCTGCAGTATGTAGTGGCTAAGGCAGGCCGTATCGATGTTTCGTTTAACGCGATAGGGAACCGGCCAATGAAGTATCTGGGGGCATCGCTGGTGGATATGGATCTTAAACAATTCTCCATGCCGATCACAAGCGAAATCACCGCATACTTTCTGACGGCACGTTTAGCGGCAAGACGTATGCTCCCGAATAAATCCGGGGTGATTATGACCATTACTGCGCCTCCAGCAAGAATAGGCACGCCAAACGGAGGCTATGGTCCGGCACAGGCTGCCAAGGAGGCGCTTACCCG
>OLKV01000209.1_pt1 | contig 70749 bp, 60 predicted proteins | sample 1604391 | NCBI WGS metagenome assembly OLKV01 (sample SAMEA104055711, study PRJEB20765) | soil metagenome | isolation source: soil | reverse complement strand
ACTGGGCACATTTTGCCTTGTATTATTTGGCTGTGGATCTGCTGTTATTTCGGGTGTTAACCCCTCCTATGTCGATGCCGCTGGCATCGGTTTACTGGGAATCTCCCTTGCATTTGGTGTTAGCGTAGTTGTAATGGCCTATACTATTGGGCCAATTTCGGGTTGCCATATCAATCCAGCTATTTCTATTTCTATGCTGGCGTCAGGCAAATTATCTGTTAAAGATACTATCGGTTATGTGATTTCACAATGTATAGGAGCCATTGCAGCTTCGGGGATACTCTATTTAATTGTATCGGGAAGACCGGATTTTGTAATGAAGGAATATTCCCTTGGTGCAAACGGATGGGGGCCCGATTATCTCGGTAAATATTCGACACAATCAGCCTTTATAGCCGAAACTGTATTTACATTTCTTTTCCTGATGGTTATTTACGGCACTACCGCCAAACGGGCCAACCCGGGTATGGCGGGCCTTGCAATCGGCTTATCTTTAACTTTAATACATCTGGTAGTAATCCCAATAACCGGAACATCAGTAAACCCTGCCCGAAGCCTTGGTCCGGCCTTGTTTGACGGCGGTGAAGCGCTTAGTAAGTTATGGCTCTTTATTGTAGCCCCTATACTTGGCGGGTTAATAGCCGCAGGTGTTTGGAAGGTGTTTTTTGAAGAAAAGGATACTATAATAAGCAAAACTGTTGATGTACATGATGATATATCCATCAACAGGATATAGTAAAATATCAATATTTGTCTGAACCATGATTATTAGGATTTAAAGATTACCTCGATTAAAACGAATCAGGAAAATCCCAAAATCAGGTAAATCATGGTTCAGACGTTTTATACTTAAAAGATAATGCTACTCAAATCTAAACACCCAATCACTTTATGAAATTTCTATACATCATTTTCCTTATCGGCATTTGTAATATCGCCTCTGCACAATCAGACGTTATAGGTTTATTTGAGCATCATGAAGACATAGGCCACCCAAAAAACGCCGGCTCGGCAACGTATGATAAAGTAACCCATACGTATTTGCTAAAAGGATCGGGGTATAACATCTGGTTTAACCGCGACGAATTTCAATATGCATATAAAAAAATAAAAGGCGATTTTACGGCTACCGCGAATTTTGAGTTTATTGGCGCAAAGGGTAACGATCACCGTAAAATTGGGTGGATGATTAGAGAATCGACAGATGAAAAGTCGATTGAACTAAATACGGTTGAACATGGCGACGGCTTAACGGTGATGCAATGGCGATCTGCCTATGGCGAAAATATGAAAGACCCGGAAGGAGAGATCTTTTATCCCGAAAAGCAATTTGAGGTACTACAATTGCAACGCATTGGTAAACGCCTTATTATGCGTGTAGGGCACGTTGGCGAACCGCTTAAAACAGTAGGATCACACGAGATGCCGAACATGCCCGATGAAGCTTTGCTGGGCCTGTTTATCTGCTCGCATGATCCGGCGGTTGTTGAAGAAGCCAGGGTGTGGGATGTGCATATCGATCAGCCGGAGACTAAGTGATTCACAAACTAACGGGATACCGCAACATTTAAGTGACCAACTTTTGTTTGTGATTTAATGTGATTAGATTTAGTGGGTTAAAACCAGCCAATTAAACCCACTTCATGAAAAACAATTCGCTCGTACTGCTAATGTTTGCGGTATGCTTTATTATCTCCTGTAAAAAACACCAAAAAGCAACCGGCTATAGCAGCTGGGGCACCTACGCCGGTACAAAAGATGGTAACAGATATTCATCGAATGATCAGATCACTCTGTCAAACGTCAGTGGGCTTAAAGTTGCCTGGACCTATAGCTCGGCTGATAAAGATAGTGCCAACCGTAGTCAAAATCAGTGTAATCCTATTGTAGTTGACGGGGTGCTTTACGGTACCAGTCCTAAATTGAAATTATTTGCGCTGGATGCCACAACCGGCGAGCAGAAGTGGATTTTTGACCCGGCAAAGCAGGATAGTTCAAAAAAAGACGATCCCACGGCTTACTATAAAGTGTGCCGGGGAGTAGTTTACTGGGAAGATGCGAATGGCGAAAACAAACGTATTTTTTACAGTGCAGGCTCAAAAACGTATGCTATTAATGCTGATAATGGTGAGGTGATAAAGGATTTTGGCAAGGGTGGGTATCTGGATCTTACTGAAGATTTGGGACGAAAAACCAACTCTTTTGTATCGGGTACTACACCGGGTATTATTTATAAAAATCTTTTAATTATAGGCGATCGTGTTGCCGAATCGGAAGATGCCGCACCAGGGCATGTGAGGGCGTATGATGCGCTAACGGGGAAATTAAAATGGATCTTCCATACCATTCCGCATCCCGGCGAAAAAGGTTTTGAAACCTGGCCTGATAGTACAGCCTGGAAACGCCTGGGTGCGGCCAATAACTGGGCCGGCATGGCGCTGGACGAAAAGCGGGGCATCGTTTATATCCCCCTGGGTTCTATAGGGGGCGATTTTTATGGCGGTAACAGAAAAGGTACTAATCTGTATGCGAACTCGCTGGTGGCGCTGGATGCTGCTACCGGGAAATATATATGGCATTACCAGGTGGTTCATCATGATATGTGGGATAGGGATTTGCCCGCTAATCCTAACCTGGTAACTTTAGTACGCAATGGCAAAACCATTGATGCCGTTGCACAGATAACCAAACACGGTTTTATTTTTGTGTTCGACCGCACCAACGGCAAACCTGTATTCCCTATAGAAGAAAAACCTGTTCCACAGAATGCTTTGCCCAGCGAACAGCCATGGCCAACGCAACCTATACCAACGTTGCCGCAGCCATTTGCCCGCCAGCACTTTGGCCCCGAAGATGTGAGTGACCTTACACCCGAAACACATAAGGACCTGATGGAGAAATACAACAAGGTTAAATATAATACCATGTTTACCCCGCCGAGCAAGGATGGCGATTGGATATTCCCCGGATTTGATGGCGGCGGTGAGTGGGGCGGTGCAGCAGTTGATCCAGAAACAAAGGTGATGTATATCAGCAACTCAGAACTTCCATGGGCGCAGGTAATGATTGATGTACCTAAGAATACCGATGATCATACTCTGCAGGGTGCCGGGCATGGTGTATACAACAGGTATTGTATCTCTTGCCACGGGCCCGAATTAAAAGGGAGTGGTACTGCTTATCCATCATTAGTAAATTTAAATAAGAAATATACCGAGCAGCAAGCCAGGCAGATTATTGAAAATGGGCGGAATATGATGCCCTCGTTTAAACAAATTACACCCGACGAGAAAAAGGCATTACTTGCTTTTGTGTTAAAGCTGCCCGAAAAAGCTACTTCAGCTAAAGACATGCCGAAAGAGCCTGTGTCGTTGGCGAATAATAATGCGAACCCGGTACCTTATACCATGAATGGCTATAATCGCTTTTTGGATAAAGATGGGTATCCGGGAATAAAGCCACCGTGGGGCACACTTGACGCAGTTGACCTTAGTACAGGTAAGTTATTATGGAAAGTGCCCCTGGGCGAATTTGTCGAATTAACAAAAAAAGGTGTCCCAATAACCGGCACACAACTTTATGGTGGCCCTTTGGTAACAAAAGGAGGATTGGTGTTTGTTGCTGCTACGCAGGATGAAAAAATAAGAGCTTTTGACAAACGAACCGGCAAACAGGTATGGGAAGCCAAATTACCTGCCGCGGGCTATGCAACTCCATCAACTTATGTTGTTGATGGTAAACAATATGTGGTTATTGCCTGTGGGGGCGGTAAATTGGGCAGTAAATCGGGTGATAGTTATGTTTGTTTTGCACTTTAAGTTAAAAGCTTATTTTTGAGGATAGGATATTTGAGGTAAATGGAAAAAGGACGTTTAGAAGCATTTAGCGATGGTGTAATTGCCATTATTATTACCATTATGGTATTGGAGCTTAAGGTTCCTCATAATGCTGATATTCATTCTGTGTTGGCGCTTTACCCGGTTTTTTTGAGTTATATATTGAGTTTTGTTTATGTAGGCATCTATTGGAACAATCATCACCATACCATGCAGGTAGTTGAATCGGTAAATGGCAGTATCCTTTGGGCTAATATGCATTTGTTGTTCTGGCTCTCGCTGGTTCCGTTTGTTACCGCCTGGATGGGCGAAAATCATTTTGCCGTTTGGCCGGTAACCTGTTACGGCATTGTACTTATTATGAATTCTGTTGCCTATAGCATTTTGATGCGGACGCTGATAAAGCACCAGGGAAAAGAATCACTGCTGGCAAAAGCCGTTGGAAAGGACTGGAAGGGGAATATTTCTACCGTTATTTATGCGGTTGCTATTGCTTTTTCGTGGCTCAATGCCTACATCGGCTTTGGTTTGTACATTGTGGTTGCCTGTATCTGGTTTATTCCTGATAAGAGGATTGAACGTGAAGTTATAACTGACGAGCCTGCTTGTAAGGATTGGTAGGTGGTATTTAAGCTTGCCTGGGTTTACCGAAGGGGGGCACGCGCAGAGGCCTTTGCCCACGTGGTTCGACGGGGCTCACCATGACACCCATCTTAATTTGTTATTGAGAAACGAGCAATCGCGAACTATACAGGGCGGATATACATAGTTCGCGATTGCCGCGCTCGTTCCTCGCAATGACGTTCTGTTTTAGATAGCTTCTTTACAATATCAAAAGCCTACTAAGCACTAAGCCTTGCACTTTTATTTAATGATGTTGATGACTTAGTTTGAGCACCCAAAGCAAACCACAGGGCCAGGATACATCCGTAGCTGCCGCCGCGCTCAACCCATTCAAATATTTCGTTGTGCGGATAAAATAGCTCGCTGGTCATTTTCCAGATCAGGAATATGATCAAAACCGGCCTGATTGGTTTTATTAAAACGGCTACAGCCGCTGCAATTTCGAGTATGCCTACTATTTGTGCTGTACCCCCCGGATTGCTAAAGCCAAGCATGGCGTAGTGGCCCAGTAAGCCCTTTTTTTCGATAAGGTTAAGCCAGCCATGGCCCGCAAGCAAAAGAAACACCACCAGCCTTAAACAGGTTATTGCCCGGTCCATTGTTTTGGCGTCGGGCTGGTTATCAGGGTCAAGAGGTGTAAACAGGCTTTTAATATTTAGTTGGAAGCCTCCAGAGAAGAGCAGCAACGCAAACGGCGCACCAAAGTTACCTGCACGTTCAATGAGCTCGGCAAAAGGCTCGCCAGACATAGGGCGGAGGGTTGCGGTTACAATCCCCCAAAAAACAAGCCAAAGCGGGATTATTCGCAGCGGGTAAACAAGCAGGATGATACCAAAAAGTATATCACAGGCACCAAGCCATGGCATTAAATGGTAGGCCATAACTTTCCCTATACCAAATACAGCAAAGTAGTTGCACCAGATGGGTTTGGTAATAATACCAAAAGAGCCGTGGCCGATAAAGCACATGGCTGAAGCAAATCGTAATGTATAATGAATTTTTTGTTGGAGTTTTAAACCGGGCATAATCAAAATTTATATTAACCTCTGTTCTTGCAAGATAGAGCAGTCTGTAGGCGAATAAAAGTATCAGAAATAAATAAGAATAGAAATTTTTAAGTTGTTTTTTATTGTGGTGATATTGTAAGGCATATTAAGCAAAAAAAAGAGCGGCTGTTTTAGCAGCCGCTCTTTAAATATTGATGGAAAAATCAGCAAATGCTGCTTTTTTAAATTACAAGTGAACTGTTATACCAATAGTGGCCTGTATCACTGAAATTGGCTCCTTAGTTACATAACGGCCCGTAGTACCCGGATCGCCGGTATTGTTAATTGCAACACCGTCAGAATTAACATAATTAAACTTAACACCAACGTCCCATGCATCAGCAAAATTAAATCGTAAGGCTGCAGAGCCACCGTAAGCAAATGCACGTGCAGTTGAGCTAAGTTGAGTAGGTATCAATGATGTGGTACTTGAATTGTCGAATACAACCGAGATAATTGGGGTTGAGAAGCTTTTTACAATACCTGCGGACGCTCTTAAATCAACTATGAATTTGTTGAAGATGAAAGAATATTGCGGGCCAGCCATTGCAAAACCACTATGATAGCGGCCTGTAGCGGTAACGTTGGTTATATCTTTCTCAAAACTGGTGCTATATCCGTTCGAAAGGTTTTGTGCATCAGCGGTGGTAAGCTCGCCCTGATCCTGAAAAGATACGGTTGCGCCGATACCTAAGTTTTTATAAATGTAATATGCTCCGTCTAAGGCAAAGGTTGCTCCATTTTTTGCAAAGCCCGCTTTATTATTGTTATAGTCTGTTTTGACGTAGTCGCCGCCGGGGTATGACATCCCTCCAAAAAGGCCGATGTAACTTTTTATTTGTGGTTTATCATCCTGTGCTTTTGCATTGAAAGATATAAGCGTAACTAAAACTACTGATAGGATGGTAAGTGTTTTTTTCATATTATTTTGATCGCGATTTTTTTATTTTTAAGTAAGCCCAATAGTCGTTTCTGCATTTGCACTTGTAATGCAAATTATGCAAACGTATGAAGGATTGTATTAGTATCCATATCAATTCTTAAAAAATGTTAAATTTATGTGTAACAAAACCCTTACCCCGTATTTTACAGCTTTATAATCAGGTATTTGTTACTGTTTTTTAACATAAAAGGATACCGCTATAAATATGCAGTTTTAAACTGTAATTTAAAGAGTTTTAAATAAAGGGACGCGGATGTTTATATATTTTGGATAAAATATTGATGATGCAGGTATTAAGAAACCTTATACCGGTTTATTTTATTGAGGTTATCTCTATTGTCATTCCGCCGGTAATTTGCGTTTTTATTACGCTGAAATTGGGTACAAACCATTCGGTAGCGTTGGTTTCAAAGGCTTGTGTTGGTACTTGCAGCCCTTTTACCGGGTCCATTTTTGCGATAACTTTATAGGTTATTTTAAAGCAGATCCACGTGCCGGCGGGGGTAGTAATACTTTCTTTGGCAACTACCGTTCTGTCAGTAATTTTTGTAGTACCCGTAAAGGTTGTGCTGCCTTCAACAATACTTATTGGTGACAGTGCATCTTTTAAATGATCGCCAACTTTCATTCCGGCAGGATATTCCACATAATTAAATTTCATATTGGCGGTGGGCTTTGCTGCTTGTGCACCGTTGAAGTTCATATCCACCATAATTATTCCGTTATTGCATTTAAAATTAATGGTCAAGGTTGATAGCTTCCCGTTTGAATTTTTAGCCTCCGAAACAACCTGCGAAACAGCCATCCCGTTTTCTGTACTTACATTTTTAACTGTTAAAAGTGATTTCCGAACCAGTTGCCCTTTATCATTAAATGCGCTCATTTCTACCTGCTTGTTTGGCTGCATAAACAGGTATTTTGAACAATCCTGTGCAATAAGCTTTGATGTGATTAACACAAGGGCGAAAAGAATGGTAATCTTTTTCATGGCATTAAAGGTTTAAATGAGCGTTTAAGGCAGCCGGACTAAATAATTATCCTGATAACACAAAGTTGTAATTTTGGTTTGTTTTTTTATAGCTCAAAATCAATAAGTTATCATTTTTATAAAAGCGCTTAATCAAAAATGCTTTTGGCAAGCCTAACCGTTTTTTCCAGATCAATACCTTTCCCTAAAACGCCTTTAAACAGATCGCCGGTTTCTTTTAAACGGTCGGTGGCATTATGTATGGTAAAATCGGTCATTTTAAGCCCCGGTTTTACTTCGTCCCAAAGCAGTGGCATTGATACAGTGGCTCCTGGTTTGGGGCGAAGCGAATATGGCCCGGCTATGGTTGCGCCCGGCCTGTTCTGTAAAAAATCAAGATACATTTTTCCTTTTCGTTTGGCCACCATCCGCTCAAGGCTGGTAAAACCGGGGATTTGTTTGTTTACAATATTTACTATCAATTTTGCAAACAGCTGCGATTGCTCATAAGTGTATTTCGTCCCAATGGGGATATAAATATGCATCCCGGTTGATCCCGACGTTTTTGGATAGGAGGGAACAGCTAATTGATCCAGTACTTTTTTTACTTCCAGGGCGGCTTCAATAACCTGATCGAAAGTGTTTTTATCCGGGTCGAGGTCTATTACACAATAGTCGGGGTTATCGGGGGATTGTACGCGGCTAAACCATGGATTCATTTCAATACAGCCCAATGATGCCATCCACAAAAGATAAGCTTCATCGCCGCCCACTAAATATTCTTTGTGTTCGCCCTCGCCGTTGGTATAAGGGAAGGTTTTGGTAATCCAATCGGGCGCTTTCCCTTTAATATCTTTCTGATAAAAGCTTGATCCATGGATACCGTTCGGGAAACGGTTGAGGGACATAGGGCGGTCTTTGAGGTAGGGCAAAATATATTCGGCAATGCGGTAGTAATAGTTAAACATATCGCGCTTGCTAACATTATCCTCGGGCCAGTAGAGTTTGCTCAGGTGCGTAAATTTTATATCGTGCCCGCATATTTTTCGCACCTGTATTTCGTCGGTCGGGTTTAACAGGGTTTTACGGTCTTTATCTTTTACCGGCGATACAACTTTGCCGGGCACTTCTTCTTTAGCAATGGTTTTGTCTGTGTCTTTCGGAGTTTCCATAATCACATCATCTGCATTTTTATCTAATCGCATACCTTTAAATGAAGCCTGGCGGAATACGCCCTCGCCGGTTACTTCGGCAAAAGCAACTTCGGCTACCAGTTGGGGTTTTAGCCAGGTAGGTTTGGCCCCCATTCTCTGAGGTCGGAATCTGGAGGGTTTATCAACGTCGGGCTCAATATAAAAAGGGCTTTTATTGGTGATCAAAGGTTTAAACTGCTCCATCATTTCCTTTTGCAATTTGTCTGAAAAGCCTGTGCCCACTTTGCCAACGTACTTTAACTGCTTGTGATCATAAACGCCCAATATTAATGCGCTGAATGATTTGGCAGTACCTGCATTTTTTGTAAAACCAGCAATCACAACTTCCTGCCTTTTATGAACCTTTATTTTTAGCCACTCTTTTGAACGCAGATCGGAGGTATAAGTGCTGTTTGCTTTTTTTGCGATGATACCTTCGAGCCCCATGCGTGTGGCTGCATCAAAAAAATCGATGCCGTTTGCTGCAAATACCTGGCTTTGCCTGATGCGGTCGTCGCCGGTAGGTATTACTTTTTTTAGGATTGCCTGTCTTTCGGTAAGCGGCAAATTCATCAGGTTTTTTCCATCGTATCCTAAAATATCAAATACGTAATAAACCAGGTTACCATCAGCCTCGCTGCGCCAGTTTTGTAAAGCGCCAAAATCCGAAACACCTTTATCATTCAACACCACTATTTCACCATCAATAATGGCGTTAAGGGGCCATGATTTTAACAATTCAATAATAGGGTAGTATTTTGCAAAAGGAATATTATTACGCGAAATTAGTTCTGCTTCTCCATCTTTTACAACTGCAATAGCACGGTAGCCATCCCATTTTACCTCGTACAGCCAATCGGGATCGTCAAAGGGTTCATCCACCAAAGTGGCCTTCATGGGTTTAATCTGGGTAGGGGTCTTGATTTTGGGTGTTGATTTTAAAAGGGCGGAGACATTGGTCCCATTTAGGTCTGATTTTTCTTTATCAGGTTCGGTTTTAATTTTTTTTTTAACAGGTTCCTGTTTGGCATCTTCTTCGTGTCCGTGCTGCCATACCTTTTCGCTTGTTTTTTCCATCTTTTCGATGGTCTTGCCGGATAGCACCGACTTATCTTCTTTGGTGATATCCTTTAAGCTGGCAAACTCATCATTATGTTTAATCAACAGCCAGCCGTTTTCGCCCATGCCGTGCGTTTTTACCAGTGCAAATTCGCCCTGCAATTTTTCGCCGTGAAGCTTTATTTTTAACGAACCTGATTTGAGTTGTTTTAGCAGGTGGTTTTCCTGTGCCTTTTTTCCTCCAATGGCTTCAATAGGTTCATAAGTGCCCTCGTCCCAAACAATAACGGTACCACCGCCGTACTGGCCTTTGGGTATGGTACCTTCAAAATTGCGATAATCAAAAGGGTGATCCTCAACCATCATGGCCAGTCGTTTAGTTTTTGGATCGGTTGATGGCCCCTTTGGTACTGCCCAGCTCTTTAGCACGCCACCCATCTCCAGTCTGAAATCGTAATGCAAGCGGCTTGCATCGTGCTTCTGGATCACAAATATTAAATGGTTTTTATCTTTACTGATGCCTGCTTTTGGTTCAGTTGTTTGATCAAAATCGCGCTTTTTTACATATTTCCCCAGACTCATCTTTACCGTATTTTGCGGCCTTTAATTAGCCGGATAATTAAATGATGGATTTATAGGGATAACACAGGCGGATGCTAAATGGTTTTAGCGATAGGCAACCCAGCCTTGAGAGAAGAATTAACCGTTCATTTTCCTTAATGACTAACCCATCGGGGTTAAATATTGGTGGAAACATAACATTTTGAGCATAGATGCTGTATTTTACGCATAAGTATCACACCTACGGCGTGAAATATTATGTTACGCATATTTCCTCTACCAATATTTCCTCTACCAATATTTCCTCTACCAATATTTCGCTCCTACGGAGCGGATCGCAGAAATAAGGGATGGGGTGAAGGCTACTCAGTATTCATTCGTACTTATATCAACTTATAAACATTCCATTCGTATAAGTTTATAATTTTTTTATTTTAGCTAACAATATATCACTCAGTTGCGCATTTGGTAAATATGAAGGTACTCATTATTGTCCCCTGTTATAATGAACAAGTATCATTACCGCAGTTATTGCCTGAATTATGTAAGGTTAAATTTTCTGAAAAATATGATATAGAAGTGTGTGTTGTTAATGATTGTTCAAAAGACGATACACGCAGCATTGCGTTAAAATATCCGGTTATTTTAATTGATTTGCCGGTTAACCTTGGTATAGGTGGCGCGGTACAAAGTGGCTTTAAGTATGCGGCTAAAAACAATTTCGACCTTGCCATACAAGTTGACGGCGACGGCCAGCATCCACCCAAAGAATTAATAAAGCTGATTAATTGCTATGAAAATACAGCCGCCAACTTAGTAATAGGATCGCGCTTTATCGAAAAGGAGGGGTTTCAATCTACCTTTGCCCGCCGGATGGGGGTTACTTATTTTCATCAATTAAATAAGCTATTTACAGGTAAAAACATATACGATAGCACATCAGGATTTCGTTTGTTTGACAAAAAAGCCATACAATTGGGCGCTGTATATTATCCGGATGATTATCCCGAACCTGAATCGCTTGTGGTATTTTCGAGGGCCGGATTGTCTATCAGGGAAACGCCTGTAATCATGTCGCACCGAACGGGTGGCAAATCATCTATCGGCAATTTTACTTCGGTATATTATTGTTTAAAAGTTACTATAGCCATGTTTTTTTCTTTTATCCGTAAACAACAATAAATATGTCAAGGATTCAGATCATAACCATTATTACCAGCATTTTATTCCTGGGGTTTGTATCCCGGTTAATTATAAAAGGAAGGCTGCGCGAGGAATATTCCATTGTATGGCTGCTGGCAACCAGTATTTTGGTTGCTTTTGCTTTTTGGGAGAAGGGGCTGCGCCTATTTTCGGATTGGTTTGGGGTCGATGTACCGGCGAACCTGGTTTTTACGGTATCAATTTTTATTGCGCTGGTTTATCTGCTGCATTTGAGTGTAGTATCGTCAAAACTTCAAAAACAAAATAAGCTGATGGCACAGGAAATTGCACTGCTTAAAATTGAAATGGACGAACTTAAAAAAGAAGTAGGGAAATAATTATCTATCGGTATTTAACCGGGACTAAAATTAATCAACAAAATTTAAAATGAACAACACGAACAGAAATGTTTCAATTTTTGCACTGCTTGCTTTTGTTTTGTTAGTAGCGGCTTATCTTAATCATTTTAACAACGGGTTTCATTTCGACGATTATCATACCATTGTTAACAATGCCTATATCCGCAGCCTGAAGAATATACCATCATTTTTTGTTGATCCCAAAATGTTCAGTTCTGATCCCGCTCATTGGGGTTTGCGATCTTTGGTGACCACTACATTGGCTGTTGATTACTGGCTCGGTGGAGACCTTAACCCTTACTGGTTTCAAGTCTCTACTTTTATAGGGCATGTGGTTTTGTGTGTTATTTTATTTTTCACGTACAGGGCAATTGCCAAAACATCTTTTAAGGACGACCGGGCGGCTTATATCGCCATTGCAGCTGCATCGTGGTATGGGTTACATGCCGCCAATGCCGAAACGTTGAATTATATCATTTCACGATCTGATGTGCTGTCTACCTTGCTTATCGTGCTGTCTTTTTTTATTTACATTTCCTGGCCTGCGAAAAGAAAATATCTTTTTTATATCATCCCGGCATTTATTGGTGTTTTTGCTAAAGAAACGGTGCTGGTTTTAATTATACTGTTGTTTTTTTATATTGTTTTGTTCGAAAGAAAGCTATCAATCGGCGATCTGTTCAAATCGAAAAACTTTAAGGTAATTCCGGGTGTAATCTGGCAAATATTGCCTTTGATAGTTGTTGTTACCGTTACGCAGGTCTATACGCTTACCCGTATTACCAGTATCCCCGGGATGTCAAACCCTTTGCTGCCCTATATTTTAACGCAAACCTATGTATGGGTGCATTATTTTATTACCTTTTTTCTGCCTGTTAACTTAAGTGCCGATTCGGATTGGACGGTGATCCAAAATGCGTTTGACGAAAGAATAATCATCGGCTGCATATTTATAGTATTGCTGATCACCACCATTGTTAAAACATCAGCAAAAAGCGAAACCAAACCTATAGCATTCGGGCTGATTTGGTTTGCAGCAGCATTGCTGCCGACATCACTTGCGCCGTTTGCTGAAGTAACTAATGACCACCGGATCTATTTCCCGTTTATTGGCGTTGCTTTAAGTGTGGTGAGTTATATTGGCTTGCTGATAAAGCGTTACCAGCATGTTGTTAATGGTAAAAGATATTTTGCAGGTTTAATAATTATTGCATTTTGCGTTTTAGGACTAAATGCTTTTGGTGTATACCAACGCAATAAAGTTTGGGAGAATGATGAAACCCTTTGGCGCGATGTTACCATTAAAAGCCCTGCAAATGGCAGAGGGTATATGAATTATGGGGTTGCTTTAATGGCTAACAAAAATTATGCTCTTGCCGGGTATTGTTTCAGAAAAGCTAAAACCATTATTCCTTTTTACGGAGACCTGTACGTTAATATAGCCATACTTGATGGAATATTGAATAAACCGCAGGAAGCGGAAGAAAATTTCAGGATGGCTATGATTTATGCCCCAAATGAATTTGATTCTTATTTCTTTTATGCCCGGTACTTGCTGGCTATAGGTAAAGCGGGCGAAGCGAGAGTACTTGGGGAAAGAGCGCTTCTATTAAACCCTTATTCGTACGATGCATTTAATATTTTGATGAATGCTTATAGCAGGCTCAAACAATGGCAGTTGTTAAAGCAAACCGCACAGCAATCACTAGCGCATTTTCCGGCAGATGCAAACGCTAAAGCCTATTTTAATATAGCCCAAAAGATGCTGGCCACTAATAATAAAGTTACCACCGCAACACAAACAGCAGCTGATTACCTGGATTTAAGCCTGAGCTATTATAACGTTGGTTGGTACAATGAATGCATAGCTGCCTGCAACAAAGCCCTTACGCTAAAACCTGATTATGCTGATGCTTATAGCAATATTGGTGCGGCATACAATAAATTAATGCAATGGGATAACGGTATTGCGGCTTGTAAAAAAGCATTAGCTATTGATTCCACACATAAGTTGGCACAAGGTAATTTGGCTTTCGCCGAAAGGCAGCTAAGGCACCCTTAATTGCTTACTTGTTAAGCATAATAAATATGCCTGTTAAAACAATAAACGCACCTATGGCCTGCTTTATGTTTAAGCTTTCTTTGAGGAAGAAATGATTGGCCAATAGAATGAAAATAATAGATGACAGGGTGATAAATACCGATAGCGTAGTTGAGATAGGGGCCAGGTAAGGGATCTTTAACAAGGTGTTATTAATTAAAATAAACGATACCCTTGATAATACGGCAAGGGACATCGACAAAATAAATTTCCAGTTGAAAACCAGCGAGACGATGTTTTTTAATTCGAACAGATTTCCCGAAATGAGGCTTCTATCGCCCAAAAGAACAATGGAGAATGCCGTTGATAAACAATAAATAATAACTAATATAAAGGCTAAAGTCATCATATTTAATTGGGGTTTGCCTGTTTCAAGTAGTCTGTGTTTCACTAAATTTATTGTGTTTTAAATAAAGGGCTATTTCAAAAATATGAATTTAGTCTGTGCTTCAGTTAATCTGCCTTTAATTTGTTATCTGCGTACCCTAAAGTATAAATCCAGGCAATAAATGCTGCCGTTTTATGACCCCACATCATTTTAAACATTTGTAGTTCTTCCTGTTTTCTTATACCCTGTGATAGTTGAATAGTAGTTTCAGATTCGGGATGAATACGGTGCCTGATCAGTTTTTTATTAACAAAACAAAAAGTGCCCGGCTGTTTTGCCAGCAAATACCATGCATACCAATCTAAAGTGCAGGTAAAATTTGGTGAAAACTGGAAACCTGCCAATGCTTCGAGATTATAAGTTACCGAAGGGCAGCAAATAGGGTCGCCAAACAGTAATAGCAGTTTTTTTAAATACCTATTGCTGATCGTATCACTAAAGATAAAAGGGAACAATAAGGCTTTTTTAACAACGCTGTTTAATGACCATCCTCTTGCACGGTTATTAACAAGATCGATATATCCGGTAAAACCGATCAATACATCATTGGCTTTGTTTTTAGTTGTTGCACGGATGATATCCGCGGTATAATCAGGTTCGTAAATATCATCCTGATGGGCTATGGTTGCTAAATGTGTTGTTGCTTTGGATAGGGCGAAATTCCAATCGTTAGCAATGCCTTTTTCGTTGCTGATGTGATAACCCAGTCCGTATTTATTGGCTAATTGCAGGGTATAATCAGTAGGAGTGGAGGTTGTAATCAGAATGTCGCTTTTTACGGTTTGATTGATTAAACTTTGAATACACTGTTCCAGGTAAGGAGATTCTTTATAAACCGGAATAACAAATGTGTGCATTTAAAATTTATTCTTACTGATACTGGTTAAGTAGCTAAGTTAAAATCAAATTATTAATATCGCTGATAAATTTTATATTTTATTGGTTATCTATTAGTTAAGTTTTATATATTTAGTAAACTAAACTAATCAAAGATATATGAGCGACTTCAAAAAATTTAGCGGCAAGGCATTAAGCCGGGCCGAACTTTCACATGTTAAAGGTCAGGGTGGTGTTAATTGCCAGGCGGTTTATGTAGCATGTGATGCAAATTGCGGGCATTTCAGTACATCGTATGGCGCTTTTGCAAGTTGCGTTGATACCGGCAGCAACCATGGCTGCTCACCACTGGCCGGATGGGTAGACATTTGCGGTAATTACAATTGATCGGTAACTAAAGTTGCCAACCTAAACTTTACACAGTCCTGGGCCTGCCGGGGCTGTGTGAAAATCCCCGAATATCCAAGCTCCTTACAAAGGTCTTTAATGAGCAATAACAGGCTTGCCTTCCCAATACAATAATATCAAATTTAAATTTCCTCTTATAATATTATTTCTCATAGCGAAATATGTAACTAATACTAAATTTTCCTTTTGTTATTGCTTTTTATCATTGTGGTGATAAATTTTATCCAATTACCTAATTTAATGTCTGCAAACCTAATACCTGTATCATTTAACAGCTAACACTCATAGTTAACCTGTAAACCAATAATTAACCATATATGAAAATCAACAAAAAAGTAATGCAGATTAAGTTTCTGGCGTCGGTGATTACCGTAGTTGTATTATTAATTAATTTTAATACAGCGGGGGCACATTTTAAATCAAAAAATTCGTCTCCGGCATTTAATGGAACCGCCTTTGTAAGCCCTGTTCCGCTTGCTTTTGCAAGCATCCAAAAATGGCCCGCTCCGTATAAGCCGTTAATCACAACCACTTACACATTTGATTGTTCATCAGATCATTCGGGCTATACCTATTTTAACGTGTCAGTTAATGAGGTAAGCATTTCGGGCACAGAAGCTATAACAACCGGCTCGCCTGTCGATGTATATAATACCAATCCGGTTTCGCAAGGCTCAACTGTGGTTGTTCAAATAACCGGTGGATATATGCCAACTTCATCAGTGCTTGAAGGTCCGTTTCCGGTTATCTGGGGCTCAATCAGCGGCAGTACAATTACTTATACCAATGTGCCCTTAAATAACGGTTATGATGTATGCGGCCTTCTGCTTAATTAAAAACAAAATTATAGTATTAAATAGCTATTTTAATAAAATGGTTATAACAAGCCCGCCAGTAATATGGTAGGCTTGTTTGTTTTGCCCCAACAAAAAAGCCTCTCAATTTAGATTGAAAGGCTTTCTCTTTATATATATCAGGCATATCCCGATATTAATCATACGTTAGGTTTTTTGCAGGGCCAGAGAAATTAAATAAATATTTAAATTGAATTGAGTAATAAACGTAAGAGCTTATGCCCGATGTAGCCGGACCGAAGTTTCCATATAGACCGCCTTTTAACATGTGGTTATAATTGTATAAAAGGTCTACTTTTACTTTTGGAGATCCATAGTCACTAATTAAAGTAAACTCATACCCTAATTTCAAAGGTATCATCAGGTTTTTCGGGTGATAATAGATACCGTACGGGCCAAAAACGTTATTGGTCATCCTGTCATGGAGCATACCGAGGCCGGTTCCAACAGAAAAGGACTTAAAAATAGTTAAAAATGAGTCATCATAAGGGCCGAAAAACGTGCCCAGTTGCACGTTTGATTGTACGATAACTACCTGGTATCTATTTAGAAAACCAACATTGTTAAGCGTTTGCCCAGCTAATCTGCCCATCTGGGCCTCCAATTCGATATTAAAATAAGGCGTGATATAATAACCCACGTCTCCGTTGGCTGCATAGCTGGTGTGAATAATTGGATCGGTTGTATACGACCCTACCGCACCACCACCGCCGCTTATAGAAAATTGCTGGGCTTTTAAGTCCCTTGCAACAAAAATTAATACTATAAATAAAACAAACCTGTTCAAACTAAATAATTTAGATGATTACAATAAGTGTAGATAAATATAGGAGAATATTTATTTAAGATATTTAATCAATATTAGCATTTATTAAAATAATACTTTAACGTTTTTTTGAGATAGACTGTTACGATAATCTTTTAATAAAAAGCCCTATTTTTTTCTTGTATGATTACTTTTTATCTTTCTCAAATATAATAATAGTTCCTAACCCTTTAATGTAAATATTTCATTGCATTTATAATTTGTATCCCAATAAACTTATAGTCTATTATAGATTGATATTATTTGGCAAATTGATCTGAAATATTTATTATAATATTTATCGATGCATTCGCCTTGATGATTATTTAGAGCATGTTTCAGGCTATGGTTAAACTGCCTAAATCTGTACTTGTAATTTTAGCAGTATCGTCAAATACATTGATCACAAAACCCTTCATTACATTGTCAATATCCAGGTTTTGCTTGGCATACTTAAATGCATTGTTTCTTTTGAGTTTAAATGCTTCATCCGGCTTTAAAAAACCTATCAAATTTGATAAGGGCTGATGACCATCCGGTTCAGTTATATAACCCATATCATTTTCTTTGATTAAATTATATAAAGACGTGCCGGGCAATGATGTTACGATGCAAACCCCGCCAACCGCTAAAATTGTAGTTAATTTTGATGGCATTACCAGATCACTTGTATTTGGTTTTTGAAGTATCAGGTGATAATCGGCCATATTTAAAAACTCGTTAAAAAGTTCCCGGTCCTGAATAGGTAAGAATTTTACATTGGTTAATTTCTTACTTTCGGTAATTTCCATGAGCTTGTCCTTGTACGGACCCGATCCGCAAATAATGAACTGGATTTTTTTGTTACTTAAGTGATCTTCAGCTACCTCCAAAATGTTTTCGAGCGCTTGTTTTTCGCCGATAGCACCAGAATATAAATAGATAATATCGTCAGCTTCATAACCCCAATTAGTTTTGAGCAATTCGCGCGAGTTAAGTGGGAAGAAATAATTGGTATCTACCCAATTTGGGAAAAAGAAGATATCCCTGTCAACCTTTGCTTTTATTTTACTAATCATCCCGGCAGAAATACTGCTCACATAATTAGCTTTCGTTATTATATTCTGTTCGATCTTGTAAATACGATCAAAGAACTTTTTATTCGATAGCATATTTAATTCCTGTGCAGCCTCTATTTGAAGGTCCTGTACATGGTATAATAGTTTACTTCCGTTGCTTTTCTTCAGCATCAACCCCAGATACGCCAGGTGAAACGGAGGAGCAACAGTAATAATGAGGTCAAATTTTTGCCTGGTTATAATCATGCTCAGGATTTTCCATAGCATGGATGTCCAGAATGAAAGATCCTGAATAACCCTTTTTTTCCCTGATGGATTTAAAGGCACGTATGACGGACACCGATGAATTGTAATAGAAGTATTGCTTTTTGGATAATCTATCACTTCTTTTTTAAACCATCGGTTTTTATAAGGGGCTTGCACCTTCCAATATGGATAGTAGGGGTAAGTGGTTATAACGGTACAATCATAACCGTTTGCAGCCAGCCAATCCATCATTTCACCGTTGTATTTGCCTATGCCGGTAGGTTCGGGGGAAAAATTATGGCTTATAAGCAGAACTCTTTTATTAGCTATCATTTTATTTTCGCTCAAATTCATAAAAAGATATTTTTAAATCGTTTTTCTCAATGAATATATTGTCTTCCGGATAAGAGGAATATTGACTAAAAAGGAAAATGCTTTCGGGGATTTCGCCCCGAGATATTGAATTACTTCAAGAACACATCTTCGGATTTTTGAAAAATACAATCCCTAAAATCATGGTATTGTCCAGCCTAAAATTTAATAAGCTTTTTCGTCTTTAAACAATTTTAGACGGAACCAGAATCGGATTGTAGCAGAACGTAGTTTTGGTGAAAAAAGTTACGGTATGCGAGTGATAAATAACGTTCTGATTAACAAAAGGCAAAAGAATTGTTATATTTTTTTTGCATTATCTATCATCTCTTTTGTTTTAATCACAATAAAATATTCGTAAATAGTTTGTAGCGTAGCATAAGTTATGCCTGCTCTGCCATCAAGAAACGACCGACGCCATATAACCATATATAGCCATTTAATTAATGGCCGGCCAGGCATTTTATAAAAAATACCCTTTTGATGATAACGACGTTCACTGAAACTTTTGCTACCTATTGCTTTTAATAGCGAGAAACTAACACTTTTATCCAAATTCTCTAACCTGAGGGCCGCTTCCATTTCCGCATAATTCAGATGCCGTGCAATCCAAAATTTAAAACCTTTGCTAAATGGATAGTGATCAAGATAACCGCTAATCCTTTCTACAGGTCCATTTGGTTTTGAAATTACATGAATCGGACGTTCATACTTCATTTTTTCGGGTTTAAATAACCTTAAATAATACGGCGATATTTGAGCATGCTTTAGCCACCTTCCGTTCCATGCAAAATCGCGACGGCGTATTTCATACGCAACATTTTTAGTTGTATCTAAATCCAGTTTCTTTAATGTATCATATAAGCCTTCTGAAACTCTTTCATCTGCGTCGATGTATAAAACCCATGAATATTTAAATTGAATGTTTGCCAAGCCCCAATTTTGATGTGATGCCCAATTATCAAACTTTCTTTTGCTGATGGTGGCACCAGCTGCTATAGCAATATTAATGGTGTTATCATCACTAAATGAATCAAATACATGAATGTCATCACACCAGGATACCGATTGAAGGCAACCCGGCAGATCTTTTTCTTCGTTTTTAGTAAGTATAAGAACAGAAATCATAGTTAAATAGGGTGAATATTATAAAATAGCCTAATTGACAGACGTTGAAAAGGAGCTGGAAATTGAATATATTGTATATGATAAAATGCAAAGACGAGTTTATCGTGCATCCCGATTTTAAATGGATTATTTATGCAAATGCTTTTGTTGGCTATAGTTTAGCAGGATTTCCTTTAACAACGGTATACGGCAAAATATTTTTTGTGACTACACTACATGCGCCAATAACGGCATGTTCACCAATAGTAATTCCTGGCAAAATAAACGAGCGGGCGCCTATGAAGGCATGGGCCCCAATTATAATTGGAGCGGTAACCAGGTTTTTTGATGGGCTATTAAAATCATGAGTACCTGTACAAATGTAAGCCTCTTGTGCAATTGTAGCGTGTTCATGAATTTCAATTATATCAAGGGAGTAAGCATTTGCCCTATCACCTATACAAGCCCTGTCGTACATTATTAAATTCCACGGAATTTGAATACGCGCCCGTTGATGTACAAATGGCCGGCCATAAATCTTTGCTCCAAAAAGCTTTAACAACAGTAATCGCCATAAATTGGCAGGTTTAGGTGTCCATGAACATAATATAAGCCAGGTATATTCCCATAAAAGCATTTTAATGCGTTGGCTCTTACTCCAGGGGCTATCATAAGGCGTGTTTTGCTGATATGTTTTTTCAATCATAATCTAACGGATAGCATCTGTTCAAATCCTTTTATAAATAGCGTGGCAATATTTGAGACGGAGTGACTTTCTCTTACATCGGTAGCTTTGGTAGCCAATTTAGTAAAATATGTAAAATCATGTTCCAGTGTACCGATATATTCAGCTATTTGATCTGCAGCGGTTTCGGAACGATGATTAAATACAAGTCCGTTCTCATCGTTTTTAATAAAATCCTTAAAGCAAAGCAAATCAGAAACGATAGGCACGCATCCCCATGACATAGCTTCTAAGGGAGCCAATCCAAACGTTTCTCCTTTTTCGGCTAAAGACGGGTAAACAAAAATGGAGGCCCTCAAATAATGCTCATTTAGCTTTTCGATATCAAAAATGGGTTCTAAAAACTCAATTGAGGTTTCCGCAGCCAATATTTTTAATGATTGGAGATAATCTTCGCCGCCGCCGCCCATTGAGGTTTTCCACGGACCTATTATTTGTAATCTGTAGTTTTGTGTTGTTTTTTTATAAGCTTCAATTAGCAGGTGTAAACCTTTTTCGGGATGAATACGACCGGTATAAAGTATAATTTTTTCCTTCTTTGAAAAATCGACATCAGATTTCGGAGTAAAAGGCAAAGGATTAGGTATCATTGATATTTTATTGTGATACGCCATAGGGAGTTCATCTTTAATTGCTTCAGCAACTGAATTTGAGTTAGCCCTTAAACACAATGCTTTTTTATACAACTTCATTTGCCCTTTTGGCATCCGTTGAACATCTACAACGCATGAGCTCACAACTTTTTTTTGCAATATTAATGGCGACCAAAACGTATTACTAACTACAATATCAAAATCTGTAGACAATAGTTTTCTAACTCTTACGGTGTAAATCAGATCCATAAATTTAAGGATCAGCCCCGACTTTGGGGTGTTAAATCCTGTTATCCTCACATGATTTACGCCGTCAATTATTTCGTTATTGGGCAAGCCATCAATTTTTCTTGAGATATGAATCACCTCGTGTCCCATTCTTGAAAATTCTTTTCCTAACGAAAACCACATCTTTTCAACCGCACCTCCCCGTAGCGGAGGAACCGGCAGGAATGCTCCCTGAATAATTATTATTTTCAAAAGATTATTTTATTTATTAAATAAGATGAAAGTAAATTGAGCTTTAGTCATCAATAAAGGCGCGAAGGAAGTTGCCGGCGAACTTACTTATAGTGAATTGATTTTGATAGGTCAGTAATGCGTTGTCATTCATGTGTTTTTTTTCTTCTGACTTTAGGTTCACCCACTGTTTTAACATTTTTTGTACTCCGTTTAAGTCGTCGTTTTCAATTATGCCGCCGCCTCCCGACATTATTTCGCGCCAAATATTTACCTGATTGGATATGAGTACAGGCTTTGCACAGGCAAGGGCCTCTACAACAGCTATACCAAAATTTTCCTGATGGCTCGGTAATACAAATGCATCACATCCGTAAAAGGCACCCCATTTTGCATCTCCTTTCAGCATCCCCGGAAAAAATACGTCAACACTAACATCAGGTGCCTGTAATAATAATTGCTGTATAATTTTACCAAAAGAGGTGTTAATTCCGGGGCCCGCTATAACAAGTTTTGGTATAACGCCCCCCGACGACTTTATAGATCTGTGCATATCTATATAAACATCTATCAGGATATCAACGCCTTTTTTCCGATGGATACGACTTAAGAACAAAAAATATGGTACACCGTTTAACCCCGGACAAAATGCGTTAAATGCTGTAGTCATTTCTTCCGAATAAGGTGGTGGTGCCGCAATTCCATAGCCTACATTATATTCTTTTTTTGGATGGTACGGACGGAATGTTTCACGGGCTAATAACAATTCCGTTTGGCAGGTAAAAAGCAAGCCGTTAGCGTCATTTACCACTTTGCGTTCTATTAGTTTCCAGTAAATCCAGTTTCTTATTGCTTTTAATCGCCGGTCTTTTGTCCGCTGGAAATACGGATCAAGCATACCATGTGGCATTACTAACAGGCGCGGGCATCTTTCATTGGGATGATTATTTTTCAGGTCCTTTATTACCTTCGAGACGGCATAGCTGGGATACAACCATAATCCGTTTATTAGAACAACGTCAAACCTGGAAATGTTTGTTTTTAACCAACCAACCAGGTTAGGCGAATAGCACCACCGCCCTTTAGCGGGGCCAATAGCGTGAATCTTAAACTTATCACGACCCAAATAAGCTGAGTCAGGTGCATCCAGACATACTACTTCCCTAATTACACCCATTTCAGACATCTGACTGTCAAGCGTTCTGATTCCCTGAGCAGGACCTCCACTTATTGGATCCATGCTACCTATGATGTGGAGTAGATGCATTTACGCTGTTTTATTATTTAGTACTTCCATTACTGCCTCCTCAACTTCATTAACGGTGATTGATAAGATGCATTTTTTTTGTTGTTCCACACACATACTTAATTTGCAACCTGCGCAATCTGTTTTATGATATATTATCCGGTTGTTATCGCCCCTGGGGAACCACTGACCCGGCAGGTTTCGGGCCGAAAAAATACCAATACAAGGTGTGCCAACACAAGCGGCAAGATGCATAGGTCCGCTGTCGTGCCCGATGAAAAATTTTGCCTGTTTTAAAACAGCAGCTGAAACACGTGGAGAGGTTTGTCCGCATAAATTAATGCCTTTATTGCCCCAAGCTTCCAGACACTTTTCAGCAAAAGCGGAGTCGTCGTTTGCACCAACAATCACCAATTGCCAATTTGTTAAAATTGGTGCCAGTTGTTTAACCAGCCCGGTCCAGTTTTCACAACCCCAGTCATTAGCCTGAACTTTAGTGCCGGTGTTAATTGCTACTATATTGTCTGTTTTTATTCTTTTTAATTTTTCATTAGCAAGGGCGTGCTCTTCTGTAGTTAATCTTAAATCCCAAAAGTTTTCCTGTTCAAGCGGGAGTGGCCCTAATTCGCTGATGCGTTTTGCCAATCTTTGGGCTTCCCATTCAGTAAGGCCGGATATTGGGTCGGTACTAATCTGATAATCAGAATCGTTTGGGAAGCCAATAAACTGTTTTACCCCTGCAAGTTTAAAAAACCAACGATCTCTTATTGCTGCTGATTTTGACCTCGGGGCTGTTAAATTTATTACAGTATCTATTTTATTGCGCCTTATCAGTTTTATCAGGTTAAATAATACCATCGGACGCCGGGCACCGATCGGGTAATCAATTACGGTGTTAAAAAAATAATCATTTCCCAATACCGCTTCTGCGGGTGCTGCTTTTGATTGTACCGGGCGATTGGTTAACAGGACAATTTCAGCATCGGGATACACCTCTCTGATTTTATGAAAACAGGGCAAGGCAATTATCGTATCGCCCAGGCTCCCGAGCCTGTATATCAGGATTTTTTGCGACGGCATTTTATTAGGTGATTTTATTAAACAACTCTGCTTAAATTAGTCAAAGTCAACTAACAGGATTTGTTATATCGTATTTGATAAGTTTATCGTTGGCTAAGGTTTCCAACAGATCACGCATTCTATCTTCAATCATCCAATTATTATTTTTGAATGCCTGATACGCTCGCTTCCCAACTTCAGTTGCCAGATTTGGTTGGGCCAAAATACCCTTAATAATTGCCGGGCATTCGGCTTCGCTGTTATAAAAGAAAGCCGTTTCTCCGTCAACGAACATTTTTTCGTGTGCCGGCGTTCTGCGAACTAAAGCAGCTGTAGCGCATCCGGGAATCTCATAAGATCGCATGGTCCATTCATCGTGGTTAGAATCTGATACAGTACAAAGTGAAATGACGGAACAACGAATAATATCAGCATATTCTTCGCCCCATACAGCAGGGTGGAAATTATCAGGAAACCTGCGCACTAAATCGCCGGCACGTTTTTTCCATAATTGTCCAAAAACATGTATCTGGATGCCGTCATTTAACAATTGTTCAATAAACGCACCTCTTTTATCCATACAGGTGCCCACAAAACTTACAGGATACTTTTTTTCAACCACGCCGGTTGCAGGCGGATGATAGAGCGGGCTGTATATACCATGTTCCCAGAAGCGACTTTTTTTTGCCCCCAGTAACTGTAAATTGGCAACATCGCTTTGGCGTTTAATTAAATGTAAATCGAAATACGGAATTAACTTAAAATAGTCTTTCCACATCCACCTATCACCGCTTCTGTCGCCCCATGGATTATCATCCTGAATAGAAATTAAATAAGGCTTGGGATTGAGTTCTTGCATTTCTTTTAATACGGAAGGCTGGATTCCCCTCGCCCATTCTAACCATATCACGTCGGGCTTGTTATCCTTGCAACATTGAATTAGATCTTTTTCAAGCGCTGATGAATTTTGCCTTAGCCTGGGTGTTTGTAAAATTTTTGCAAAAGGCTCGCCCCATTTCCCCAGTGACGAAGGATATTTATGCGTGTTAAATACAACTATCTCTAAACCGCATTGCTGTAGGGCCCACAGTCTTTGGTGGCCCGAAGCTCCCGGATTATTGAGATAAGCAACAAAAATTATCTTCATAATTTCAATAGTTCAATTACAAAACAAAGGTTAAGTAATTGTTTTTAGCGATTTAGTTTAACTTAAGTGTTGGAATAATTACCGGCCTTGTTTTTTTAGCCATTTTAATAGGATACTTTAATTTTTTAACAACCCACAACGCAATTGCATAAATTAGCAATCTTTGAATAACCCCTCTTATAAGCGAACCCATTAACGCGTCAACACCATCTAATGATACATCGATATAAATAGTAAAAGTTAACAATAGCGCTAATGTCGGAATATCGTGCGCCATGCGCCTTAACTTAAAAGGTGTAAAAAATCCGTGATATATACTGAATATGAGGTAGTATAGAACTATAAGTACAAAAGGATACCACCAACTGAACAATGCGAATGCGTGAGTAGGAATTGAGCCCGTTTTAAATCCGCCAACTTCTGCGCCAGAGGCTAACTCATCTATTTTGTCGCCGATGGAAAAGTTACTGATCTGTTTTTTATCAATATTTATTGAGAATAAATCAAGTGCAGGCTGAGGTAGTTGTACTAATATTCTGTCTATTGTTACCTCTCTTAATGCATCAAAATCATTCGCATTAAAGGCTTTTAGCCTATAAAAACAATTGTCATCAAACTTTATTTGAATAAAGCGAGCAAGGAATGGATTGCGTACATAATTTTCTTGCCAGTCTGTTTCGGCCGAGGTGCCTTTTTCCAACTCTATCAGCTTGTCATGATATTCGGCAATCGCTTTTTTGTCAAAAAAACGATCAACGGTTGCCGTAAATTGTTCTGAACCTGTACGTGAATATCGTGCATCACGTTCGATTAAAATAGCGGTCGACAGATCGGCAAACTGGCCTAATAGTATAAGACCCACAATACCGGCAATAATTCCTTTGCGCAAGGATTCTTTTGTAACGATTGTTTGTCCGGTTATTACGGTGAGTATCCATCCTGCACCAACTATTCCCACAGGCAGCACCATTGCCATTCTGCTGTTAAAAAGAAATGAGAAAACTATTTGTATGGCATAATATAAAATTAGCCACATCCTTTGTTTTTTTATTAGCTGCTTGTTATAATAGGGGTGCAACAGCATTAAAAAAGGTGCCGGCATTAAATACGTAAAACCCTCAAAAAACTTAGCAATTAAAACAGGAAGATGTATGAATTTAAATAATATTGCAGCTAAGCCAATGGCTCCTATGACCCATAAACTTTTGGCGGGTAATGTTGTTTTGGTATTTAGTTTTTTACTTATCTGGCTTATGGCCAAACGGATATACATTGATGATTGCGAACGTGATAAATAATGTGCAAAAAGAAGACAAAGTGCAAATATAAGCCGGTGCGCAAAAGTTTCAACGGGTACGGTAAGGGTTTCGGTTATGGGGTGCCCTTCAATCAAGGTGCCTACCATTGGGGCCAGGCTATTTGCCGAAATGATTAAAAATACTACCGTTGCAGACAGTGCGGCCCCAATATTAATATTGCGATAACTGAAAACAATTACACAACTCAAAACAAATGCTATAAGCGCAAATAAATTTGATAGTATGTTTGCAATATCCACACTAAAAAGCATTTGACATCCAAAAACAAAAAAAGCAATCGCTATTAGTGTTTTACGAATAAGAGATAAGCTATCGAGATATCGTTTGTTATACTGCACAACTAATTTAAAAATTACCGCTTTTAATGATCCGCTACAGATTTATTAAAACTTGTTTTTACCATTTAATATCCGCTACCACCATTGGCATTTATTACCTATTTCAACAGCCCATCCCTGTTCGGTTGGCAGGGTTGATAATATCGAGTTATCAGGATATTGTTTTCTGAGCGCCAAAATATGTTTTACTACTGTTTTTTTGAAACTTTCGGATGTATTGTCTGATATGGCCACCCATGGATTATTAGTTAATAATTCAGAAATACGTGATTCTTTATTTATAACAACAGGTACGTTACGATACAAAGCCTCTAAAATAGGCAGTCCGAATCCCTGACGGGCAGGCACTAAAAACAGATCAGCTCTATGGTATTCTTCATCAACCTGTGCCTCAGTTAAAAATCCAGGAAAGCATACCAATTCATTTATATCTAATTTTTCAGATAGCTTTTTTAAGTGGTCAAATTGAGGACCGCTACCCGCTATCACAACTTCTATTTTTTTAACGTCGCCGCCGATTAATGGTATATTGTTTTTCAGATGCTGAACTGCTTCCAATATCCAATCGAGGTTCTTTGAAGCGGTAAGTCTGCTAATTGAAAATATAAGTAGCGTTTCATTAGTGCAACGCTTAGCCTCATTAATTATAGATAAAGGAGGCAAGCCACCCTGGTAAACAACATCAAAACTTCGTCCGTATAGTGTTTCAAGTTCCCGGGCGTTCCAGTTTGTCATTGTGATACAAACCTGGGCGTTGTGAACGCCATTATGAGTTATTTGATCAGAAATGCGGCTCCTAAACGCTGATATCCATCTTTTTAAGCCGATTTCCTTGAGATTGCTGCTTAACAGACTCGGTGGATCGGTATAGTGAAGTACATAATTTTTACTAAAAAAAGCACCATAAAAACCAGCCTTGCCACCAAAAAAGAATGGTAAGCCAACCACCTCATTTTTGTTTTGTGCGAGCCACTTTTTTATCCTGAATGATTTTACAAAAGGAATAAGGTGATCGCCAATTTGAACAGTAACTAAACCATCCAAATATTTTGACATATTGATATGATCGTAAAAGCAAACAAGTACTGGTGTATGCCCTTTCTTTAACACCTCCGTTGCCAGGGCAATAATATTTCTTTCGATACCACCATATTCACCGATATGAGGATAAAAAATAATTGCTTTTTTCATTAAGTATTTATTCCTAACGCCTCAATGCGTTAGCGCAGAACTTCGATAATTTGTGTGAGGGTTTTTCAAAAAATGTATAAAAAACATATACAATGATGTGCAACAAGGCGAACATTAATAACCAGGTAAACAAATATCCAGAGAAGTAATTGGGGCTTAATTGTGAAAATAACCAAATTACCAGCAGGTGTATCAGATAAATGGAATAGGCGGCAAGTCCCATTTTTTCTAACCGGGTTGACGCCAGGTTTTTACCAAAATTGATATTAATCACCTCTCTCTCTATCCAAAAAAAACTGTATAAACTAAATAGAAGCAAATTTAATTGTGACGTGAAAAATAGCCCAATTAAGGGCATTTTAATAAGATGAAAATAATAGCCTATCCTAAATACCGGGGTAACTATGGCAGATAAAACAACGGCGCCTAATCGCCACCACCAAATAGAAGTTTTCTTTTGAAGTATTGTATCAACAGTTTTTTGTGAAGAAATCCGTTCGGCCAATAAAACGCCAAATAACCAGCACGGAAAATCTAATATTGCCGCTTTCCAGAATAAAAAACCGCCGCCACCAATTTCATGCGAGTACATCGTTCTGTCATTTGTCCATGCAATAATAAGTGCAATTGAAATAAGCCCCGTTAAAATAATAAAGTGAATAAGTACGCCTTTTTTTATAATCCACAAAACAAACGGATAAACAAGGTAATAAATAGCTTCACAATAAAGCGACCAAATAGGGACAACCCAAAGTAAGCCCTCTGAACTGTGGAAATTTATCAACTTAGCAATTGCTAAACAAGCCGCTATTGGCAATGACAGCCTTAAAAAACGAGCAGCATAAAACGATTTTATATTAAGCGGTCCACGCCTGATATTAGGATAATGAATACAAAGTCCCGAAATTACGAAGAAGCATATCACGGCCGCCTCCCCATTGTTTGCCCATAAATACAAACGGTCAATAAAATTAAATAGCTGCGTGTTGGCATGCCCTGCAAAAAAAGGAGGGCGCGCACCGTGTGAGAAAAATACCCAAATAGCAAATATGTATCTAAGCTGATCTATCCCTGCAATGTGCTTTAATGCGGGTGCTGTAATTTGCCTGTCTTTAATTTTAAGGCTTAAGTTCATATATATTAATAGAAAAGCGATTGGGTTATAATATGAAATTTAATTTTTACGCGGCGATGCTTGCTTTATTTGCCAATAAGATGCAAAACCGCTCTGCCGGTTAGCCGGAATTCACGTTTGCCGAATCCTTTTTTTGCTTTGATCATTGCTTTAATCATTTTTAGCCATTGGCCGATATATTGCTTTTTTGCTTTAAACTCGGTTATACGCTGAAAATCCTTAATGCAACCCTCGGCATAATAGTTTAATGCCAATTGTTTGATCTGTGAAGCTGATTGCGCCCAAAATGGCGGATCGCTGACCAATTGAAATAGTCTTTTAGCCGTTACGTGGCTGGTTTCGGCAAAAAATGCGGTATGCCCGGCAGATGTTCTATCAGTCATAGAACTATTATGAATTCTATAATAACCCAATGGTTCATCTAAAACAGCTCCCTTTTTTACTTCAAGCAATGGCCTGCAAAAAATTTCGGATGTTGCAGGCAACAAGGTTAAACCAGCTTTTTTGTTAACGCATACAGAGCTTGTGTTTCCGCATGCACCTATGTTGTTTAATAGTTCGCCATTTCCATCAATCTCCATAAGAGGATGAATAACTACCAGGTTGCCATTATTAATTAGCGGCAATATCATTTCGAGCTTATTAGGGGCCCACCAGTCGTCTGCATCAAGATAAGCAACATATTCTCCCTGCGCTTCTTCTAAACCACGTGCCAGACTGCGCGAAAATCCCTGGTTTTCAGTTCGCGATACACGAATCTGATCGCCGTATTTAGCGCATACAGCAGGTGTTTCATCTGTTGAGCCATCGTCAATAACCAATATTTCAAAAAGATTACGATCAATAGTTTGATTAAGACAACTATCAATAGCCTGGCTTAAAAAACGACCGTAATTGTAACATAAAATAGAACAGGTTATTTTAGGCTGCATTTTTATTTCTTTGCTAAACTTGCGCTTGCAATTAAATCATTTAAAATAAGTTCTGATGAATTCCGTATGACTATGGCGTTTGCGTGTATGGAAGCATTATTTCCCATTACTTTCAAATCATCTATCGGGGTATTAAACAATTGGGTCAGTGATTTCTGTAAAGCATTTACCGAACAAACCGATGCCAGAAAGCCAGTTTTATTATCAATTACTAACTTCGCACTATCGCCAACATCTGTTGCCAAAGCAGGTCGTCCTTTAAGCATGCACTCCTGTAGTGCAAGCGAGGTACCTTCGGAAATTGAGGGCAATATTAACATGTGGTTGTTGGCCCATATTTCATTTCTATCATGAATGTGACCTTTGAAAAAAATCTTATCACTTAATCCGTAATAGGCCACCAACGCTTTTAAATGTTCATGATCGTCACCCGAGCCATAAAGATTGATCTCGAATTTTATATTTTTAAATTGTTCAGATGAAAGCGCTTCGAACAAGATGTCCTGACCCTTGGTTCTACAATCCAGGCGGCCAATACAAGCCAGCTTTAAGTACCCGGTTTCTGCCGGCCAATTCCCGGGTTCTAATCCCGAAAAATCGCTCAGATTGCTAACTACTTTCGAGTTGTGCAAGGTTCCTCCATATTGCCTTTCGGCGGTTAACAGATTCCGTTCGGCAACAAAGTAAAAGTTGCTCCAGTTAAAAGTGTTTTTTATTCTGTTTATGGTGCCGGTATTCAATATTCCACCATTTTCAACATTCCATTGCGAAATTAAACTGTACGGTGTTTTTGTGCGCTGTATGTAGTGGTATAAATAGCTGATAAAGAAAAAATCAAATGTGGCACCTTGTGAAATTAGCATTGCGTCGGGCTTAAACGACTTAATTTTACCCGGATAGCCAATTCTGAAATTGGTTAAGTAACCAAGGTTTGTTTTTTGATAAGCCAGCCGGTTTATAATTTTCCGGAACGTTATTTTAGGTGGTTTTTCGCGGAATACTATCTGTGCACCATTACGCTGCAGATTTTTTATTTTATCGCTTAAGTTGTCCCATTCTTTTACACAAACCTGCACGTTTATCCCTTTTTCGAGTGCTAATAAAGCAGTTCCATACCACAAGTCTTCGCTGCCACCCCATGAAGAGCCTTCCATACTTGAAAAGAATGTGATATTCATAAATTTAAATGCAATGTTAATTTAAAGTGTTAGAGAGATGGTCTTATTAATGAGTAGTGCAGTACTTTAAATGTATAAGTTGACTGTTGATGTAACGTTTAACGTGCCAGGTTGGTAATCCTGTTATACAAATTCTTGAAATTTTTATCAAACAGAAAGTATATTAACAATGTGAGCGACGATGAAACAAGTCCGGTAATTAACAGATCGACGATGAAATAGTAAAAGTTATCGTTGTGATGTTTTGGCAGAAAATTGTATAAATAAACAACAGCCAATACGTTAGCGGCCGATAGCAGAACATAAGGTATAAACACTTTGTAATATCCCCATAAAGTTTTCTCTATTGATTTCATAAAAATGTTTGGGATAAACCACGAATTACAAAGCCAATGGCCAAAGAATGTTCCGGCTAAGGCGCCGGCTGTACCCAACCTTGGGATGAGATAAAGCGAGAGGCATACATTTACAACCAACTCAGCCACTGAACCCCAAATTCTTTTCCAGAAAAAGTTTTTCGCATTAATGAATATCGTTGTGCATTGAATTGTAACAAGATAAACCAGATTAAGGATAAACAGAATGGTGTTAAGCTGAGGCAGTACCGAATTTTTGCCTATCCATAACTGAATAAACCTGTCGGTAAACAAGCACATCAACGGAACAACTATTGATAGTATGATAAATGCAAGATTAATAATATCGCGCCACAACTGATAGATTTGGTTGAGCTGTAATTTTGCATATAATTCGCCTATGCCGTGGGTTATGTCATTTAATGATGTCCACACAAAATCTCTGATCAGGCCAAACAAACTGGTATACATGGCATAAGCAGCCACAAATGCCACTCCTAAAATTGAAGAGATAAAAATGTAGTCTGTTTGAAAAACAGCGAGAACTAATAGTTTGTCCATAAAAACCGGAAACAAATCGGCCTTATATGGTCCGTAATAGGTTTTGTCGGCGTTTAAATTTAGCCATGGGAATTCTTTTTTTACAATTCTTATTGATATCAGAAGTGTTATAATGCCAATAAGTAAACCGTTAATGACAATGCCAATTAAACCAAAGCCCAGGTAAAGAACGCCTAAGTTAAGAAGTGGCATTAACGGGCCTGTAAACAAGTTTACGATGCCTAGCTTATACCCTTTTTGCGAGGCTGTAATTAAACTGAAGTAAGAACTAAAAAAATAAGTAAGTACTGTTTTAAGTAAAAAAATAAAAAATACAATTTTACTTATAAGAACATCGTTGGCGTTTATTTTAAATAAATGATCAAAATAAAGGCAAACAATTACTCCAACAGAAAAAATAAGCAGCCCGATATAGTTAAATAATCGCTGGCCGGTTGACAGGATACGGTTTATAAGGTCATATTCGCCATTTGCAAGCGGTTTATAAACCGACACCACCATAACCGTGCCCACGCCGAGTTCGGCCATTGAAAGATAACTCAATGCCTGGAAAACCAGCGCATTTAAACCATATAATTCTTTCCCTAATATTCTATAAATAAACGGCGTTACTGTAAGGCCTAAAACAATACTCAGTAACTTATTTAAGTTAGAAATTGAGAAATTTCTGACAGCATTTTTAGAACGCATTATAGACCTTGATATTTAAACTTGTTCCGATTTTTTTTGTGAAGTAAATGCCGTTTAAATAGATGATATAAATAAAAATTTTATAAGCTTCGGGAAACTTGTAAGTCATACTGAAATATTTAAAAAAGGAAAAGTATTTTAAATTTTCTCTGTTTGTAATAAAAAGATCCTTTAATAGCGCCCGCCAAATTCTTCTATCCAAATAGCGTTTTAAGCTGTTATTTACGATACCTGAGTCTGCTCCATTTTGCAGCCATAATTTGTGCAGAAGTATTAGATAGTAGAAACAGTACAGCGAATAGTATTTTTTCCATCCGATATTATAGGATGCCAGTACCATAGGGGTGGAGATATAACACCCTTGCTTATTGAATAACTGTTCGGCAACATAAACCGCTTGCGGTACACTGTTTTTTAACGAGGAAAAGAATGGCGATTCGAGGTCGTAAAGATCAATCGCGTTTGACCAATCAGCTTTTTTCATCACTGATAAATATATGGGCGTAAATTGATCTTCCCTTTTACCCAGCAGATCGGCTATTTTATGAACGTATTCATCATGGCTATCTTTAACATGTTTTTCGGCAGTATTGAAAATGCTTTCATCAAAATTCAGAAAATCTGCATCGGTTGGTGTCCAGCTAATATTGTTCAGCAGAAAAATGCTGGAATCCGGATATTCATGTATTTTATCTATCAGGGTTGAAAATCTCCCCGGTATTACTATATCATCGCTGCCTAATAACCAAACAAATTTACCCTGAGCAAGTGATATCGACTTTTTCCAGTTGGGTATCATCCCAATATTATCGGTATTCTTGCTTACTACCAGAAACGGATATTTGCTTTTAAGCTCGTTTAGGTATTCAAAAGTGCCATCTGCAGAACAATTATCTGATATTATGATTTCAATATCGTTATTGTAGTTACTTGCAACCTCGTCTATTAAAAATCTTAAATTGGTTTTTAATTCTAAAAGTCTGTTAAATGTTGGTATACAGATAGATAATAGCATTTTTTTTGGTGAGTCGATAAATTTACCGGCAATTATTCGGCAAGATACTTTTTGATTACCTCTGCAATATAATCGTAGTGTTCCTCATCTAATCCCGGCCAAACACCCAACCAAAATGATTGATTCATGATGGTGTCAGTATTTTTTAGGTCGCCTACTGAGCGGTGATTTACACCGGCATACGCAGGCTGCCGAAGCAGGTTGCCAGCAAAAAGAAGACGGGTGCCAATTTTGTTTTGCTCCAGATATTGTACCAGCATGTGCCTGTCGGCAGCATCTCCTTCGCGTAAGGTAATTAAAAACCCAAACCACGATGGATCGCTGTTAGGCGTTGGCTCGGGCAGAATGAAAATATCCTCAAATTGTTTCATCCTTTGGTATAAGGCTTTATAATTCTGTCGTCTTTTTTCTATAAAACGATCTGCCTTACGTAATTGTGACACCCCGATAGCGGCTTGCATATCGGTTACTTTTAAGTTGAATCCTATATGTGAATAGGTGTATTTATGATCATATCCATAAGGAAGTGATCCAAGCTGCTGCGAAAACCTGCAACCGCAAGTATTATCTTTTCCGGGTTCGCAATAACAATCGCGCCCCCAATCTCTAAAGCTCTCGGCTATTTTTGCCAATTGAGGATTATTGATAAGCACAGCACCACCTTCGCCCATAGTTATATGATGGGCCGGATAAAATGAAAATGTAGATATATCGCCAAAGGTGCCGGTCTTGCGCCCACGGTATGTAGCGCCTAGTGAATCACAATCATCTTCAACAACCCATAAATTGTATTTTTTGGCCACCCGCATTACTTCATCCAAATCAAATGGATTTCCTAAGGAATGGGCTATCATTATGGCTTTTGTTTTCGGAGAAACAGCCAGCTCAATTTGATTGGGCATTACGTTGTGTGTTGCAATATCCACATCAACAAATACAGGTACGGCGCCAAACTGCACAATAGGATTTACAGTAGTTGGAAAACCGGCAGCAACGGTAATTACCTCGTCACCTGGTTTAATTGCCCTGTCGCCTAATTTGGGGGAGGTTAGCGCATAAAATGCAACCAGGTTTGCCGAAGAGCCTGAATTTACCAAAAGGGACTTTGAAGCACCGAAGTAAGCTGCAAAATCGCTTTCAAATTGATTTGCAAAGCGGCCCGCAGTGAGCCATCCGTCGGCCACAGCCTCCAGTCCCAGCATTAAATCATCTTCTTCAATAACTTTACCGGTAACCGGAATATAGTCAACTCCGGGTACGCTACGTTTAAATGTTTTTAAATTTAAATCGATATTCATTTTATAAATCTCTTTCCTTCTTTTTCCGATATTATTTTCAGGGCTTCTTCTAAACCATAGTGCGGTTCCCAGCCCAATTTTCTTAATGACATATTATTGGCTGCTGAATCCTCAATTTCACCCTCGCGGGCAGGAATAGCGCCGAAGTTTAATTTTGATTTTGTGGCCGTTGCAATGGCTATTTTTTTAACCAGCTCTTTTACGCTGATTGATTTACCCGTACCTACTTCAAATTCCTCAAAACCCGGATCTTGAAAATCCTGTTTAAGTATGCTCAAATAAGCATTTGCTACGTCCTTAACGTAAATAAAGTCCCTTTTTTGAGTGCCCTCGCTTAACAATATTTCACTATCGTTTTGGAGCGTTTGCTTAAATATGCTTGTTACAAACTTTTGTAGGGCGTCGTTTTCGCCATAAACATGTTCTATCCTTAAATTTGAGATCCTTACTTTTTGAGAAAGATCAATTAAAAGATTCTCAAGTATTCTTTTGGATGTGGTATAGTTATTTAAGTAATTTAAATTATACTGCTTTTTACCAAAAAAGGTATCTGTATTAATAAAGTGGGTTAATTTATGCTTTATTCCTTCTTCAATAAGTTGAACAGGAAATATTACGTTTGTTTGTAAAATTGCTGACAGGGATGTCTGTCTTCCATATTCGGTAGCGGTATGTATAATGGTGTCAACATCATTGCTTTCAAACAAAAGCGGTAATTGCTTTAAATGATTATCTGAAATAAATGGGGTATAGCTGTTTTGCAAATGAGCTATTCTCCAAATATCAGAGGATGATCTGAGTAAAACTATTGGATGATACCCCTTATCAATTAATAGTTGCAGTATATGGCTGCCTAAGAAACCATTTGCGCCTGTTAATAAAATATTTTTCACTTGATTAATGCGATTTTACCTGGCGTTTGCAATAAATATAATCCTAATATCACCACTATATCTTGCTTTTAAAGTATGTCCTTACCAAAAGTTATAAAGCTATGAAATCATTAATCTGATTCTCGGTGAAATATGCAATTTCTGCGGGATGGGTAATATGGCTTTTATACCAGGCAATAGTTTTATCTATAGCCGTTTGCGCGTTGTATTTGGGGCTCCATCCCAATTTTGCTATGGCTTTGCTGATATCTAATTTTAAAAGCCCGGCTTCGTGCGGTTGTTTTTCAGCATTAAAAAGTTTAACCGAGCCATGTCCCCATGATTTGATAGCCAGATCGGTCATTGTGCTTACCGGAAGAGCATCATTAAGGTGCGGGCCAAAGTTATAAGCATCACTATACAGGATTGGATCCTCGAGCATCTTTGTGCCTAACAAAAGATATCCCATAACAGGCTCAAGCACATGTTGCCATGGCCTAACCGCATTAGGATTGCGGATAATAACTTCATTTTGTTGTGAAAGTGCCCTCACAATATCGGGTATTAAGCGGTCAACTGCCCAATCGCCTCCGCCAATAACGTTCCCGGCGCGTGTTACAGCAATTGCTTTTTTATGTTCGGTATAATTTAACGGATTAAAAAACGAGTTGCGGTAGGAGTCGATCACTAATTCGGCACAAGCTTTACTGGCGCTATAGGGATCGTAACCTCCAAGCCTGTCGGTTTCTTTATATGGATATTCCCGTTCCTGGTTATGATAAACCTTATCGGTAGTTATTAAAACAACCTGACATTGTTTTTTGAGGCAATTTACCCCGTCAAGTACGTTTGCCGTGCCTATTGCATTTATTTCAAACGTTTCTGACGGCTGTTGGTAGGATAAGCGAACTAATGGCTGCGCGGCCAAATGAAATATAAAATCGGGCTGAAAATCAACAATTGCCTTGTTCAGGCTTTTTCTGTCGCGGATGTCGGCAATAACAGAGTCGTTTAATTCATCGCCTTTCAAAAGATTGTATAAATTAAAATCCTGCTCGGGCGATAAGGCATATCCTCTTACTTCTGCACCTAAAAGAGATAAAATTTTAAGCATCCACGCGCCTTTAAAACCTGTGTGCCCGGTTAAAAAAACTCTTTTATCTTTATAGGTGGCTTGTAACTGTGCAATCATATTACCAAATTTTCCATTTAGCCTTATTCTTCACCCAATCTTCTTCCAACTCAACTTTGTCTCTCAGCGTGTCCATTGGTTTCCAGAAGCCGTGATGCTTATAAGCACGCATCTGACCACCCGAAGCTATTTTTTCGAGCGGTTCTTTTTCCCAAATTGTACTATCGCCATTCAGGTAGTCAAATACTTCGGGCTGACAAACAAAAAAGCCTGCGTTTATCCATGCACCATCGCCTTTGGGTTTTTCTAAAAAATCATTTACACTTTCGCCTTCATCAATATTAAGCGCTCCAAACTTCCCCGATGGCTGTACAGCGGTTACCGTTAGTAGTTTATTACCTTCTTTGTGAAATTTAACCAGTTCGCCAATGTTTACATCGCCAACGCCATCGCCATAAGTAAGCATAAAAGGTTCGTTGCCTACATGGGGTTGAATTCTTTTTATACGTCCACCCGTCATTGATTCATAACCGGTATCAACCAATGTGATTTTCCACGGCTCAGCCTGTGTATCATGAATTTCGATAGAGTTGTTTGACAGGTCGATGGTTACATCAGACTTATGAAGGAAATAATTGGTAAAAAACTCCTTAATTATATATCCCTTGTAACCTAAACACACTATAAAATCATTATACCCGTGTGCAGAGTAGATTTTCATTATATGCCACAAAATTGGCATCCCTCCAATTTCAACCATTGGCTTTGGCCTTACCGAAGTTTCTTCAGATAACCTTGTACCAAGGCCGCCGGCCAGTATTACTACTTTCATAAATAAAGTTTATTGTATTTTTAAACTATTCGATATTAACTTCCACATCATCAGAAAGTGGATAAGTACAGCATAACAAATATTCGGGCTCATTTATTTCTGCGGGAGGTTTTATGCCTGCATATTTCACTTTTCCGCTCGTGACTTTCCCTTTGCAAAGCAAGCAGTTTCCTACCTGACATGAATAAGGGAGCTCAATAAGCGCATCTAAACCTGCCTCTAAAATGCTTTTGCCCTTTGTAACTTCTAAAACTATAGGTTGCCCATCTTTTACTATTTTAACCGACCTGGTAATTACCTCAGCCAATTCTTTTTCATCTTTTACTAATTCAAAATCTTCGGTAAAGATGCTTGACGGCCCAATGGTCAATGTTGCAAGTTCTTCTCTAACCGATTCTTTTAAACCAACCGGCCCGCATATATAATGTAATGAATGGAGGACGTTGCCTTTGCTGCCCATCACTGATAGTACTTCTCCGGCTTGTATACGGCCTTGTATAATATCAGGGTTGCCTTCCTTTAAAAACAGTTGAGAGTGAAAATGCCAGATTGAAAAGGTATTTTTAAATTGAGCCTGCAGCGCTTTTAACTGGTGATGGAAAATAACGGCTTCGGCATTCTTATTGCCATAAACCAATGTTACTTTGGTGTTTGTATTGTTTAATAAATATTTAGCAATTGAAAACAAAGGAGTGATGCCGCTGCCTGCACCCCATAAAAAAACGTGAGGATTACTTGCGATTAATGTTTCGTTTATCACGAAATCGCCCATCGGCTCCATTACTTCTACAAGATCATCAACATTTATTTTATCACAAATATGGTTTGAGACTATTCCTCCGGGTACTCTTTTTACGGTTACTTCTAAAAACGGATCAATGCCCGGCGCAGATGAAAAGGAGTAGGGGCGGACATAACGGCGTCCGTTGATTCTGAAAACCAGGGAGAGATACTGGCCTGGCTGATATTTTATTTTTTTTAACGCCGGTTGTTTAAAACACACCGTTACCGTGTCTGCAGTTTCTTGTCGTAATGCTGCTATTTTCAGTGTGTAATTTGGCATATTTTTATTCTAAAGTAATTTGTAGTAGCAATCTTTTTATCAGATTATTACTAACTCTACTTTGTCTGCATCCAACGCTATTAATGCTATGCTTAGGCTGGGTATTTGTATTTGTACTTGTTTGCCTTTTAAAGCAACAACTGTTCCTTCTAAATTTAAAAAGGCTCCTGATCGCACCTTTATTTTATCGCCGGCTCCTATATTAATTTGCCGCAGATACACTTTTTCGTGAGTGCTTAAAAATGCTTTGATCATTTCAATCTCAGCGGCAGGTACTACTGCAGGTTTGCCGAGCCAGTATATGTAACTTATAGCACCCGGAAAATCCATTACCTGCCATTTTTGGCTCTCAGATACCCGCACAAATACATACGATTTAAAAAAAGGTTCTAAAATTTCCTTTTTCCTGTCGCTCCATTGGCGGGTAACTTTATTGAGCGGGCAATAGTTTTCTATCCCGGCCCTGGTTAGTAATTCTGCAACTTTTTTTTCCCAGCGTGGCTTGGTGTAAACAACATACCAATGCTTGTCAATTACTGCACCCGCAAAGTTTTCGATGTTCATTTTTTAAAAAGGAGCTTATTTTTTTCTGAATCTCTTTTTAATATTTCCCAAAATATTTCTGGAGTCTTTTGTTTCTTCGGTATACCCATAGCCATAGCCATAACCGTAGCCATATCCGTAACCATAACCCTGGCCATAGCCCTGCCCGTAACCCAGATGGAATAAACCTCTCTGTTTTAACCCGTTAAATATGAGGTTCATATTGGTGAGCTCCTTTTTTTCGTGTAGTTCATCAATCATTTTTAAGAACACTTTTGGAGTGTAGTTATGACGAATAACGTATAAACAAACATCGGCGTACGTATTAAGCAACTTGGCATCTGTTACCAAACCTACCGGCGGTGAATCTATTAGAATGTAATCAAAATCTTTTTTTAGTTCGGTTATCAAAACATCCAGCTTCTGATTCAGTATTAACTCCGTAGGATTTGCGGGAATAGCTCCTGCCGATATAACCGACAAATTTGGTATTTCTTTAAGTGGTTTTATGATTTCATTAATGGAAACTAATCCGCTAAGGTATTCGGTGATACCGATTTCGCGTGCCAGGTTTAGCCTGTTACTGATTTTGGGCTTGCGTAAGTCTAATTCAATCAGCGCTACTTTTTTGTTTGCTAAGGTTAATGTTATGGCCAAATTGATGGCTACAAAACTCTTTCCTTCGTTTGAAATAGAAGATGTAAGGAGAATTACCTTTTTATCCTCCTGAATGCCCAGGTAGCTTAAAGATGTCCGGAGCGACCTGAATTGTTCTGCAATTACTGTTCTGTTGCCATCGCCAATTACTACAAATTCATCACGGGCGTCAAATAGTATTTCTGCAATTACCGGAACGCGTGTGCCGCGTTCGATCTCTGAACGGAAAAGGATAAGCTTGTTATAAACCTCGCGGATAAGCACAAAGATTACTGCAATCAATATACCCAAAACCACAGAGATAAGGTAAATATTCTTTGCAATAGGCTTTATAGGATTGAGGTTACTCTCTGCAGCGTCAACTATACGGCTGTCGGATACGGTTGCGGCTAATGATATTTGTGTTTCTTCGCGCTTTTGTAATAAAAACGTATAAATGCCACTTTTAATAAGCTGGTCGCGACTAATCTCCAATAATGTTCTTTCCTTTTGCGGAACTAACTTTAATGAAGCAGTAAGCCTGTTATTATCCTGTTCTAACTCTGTTCGCGAAGCGAGTAAATTTTGACGAATAGTGCGAACGTTCTCCAGGATGCTTGGCTTAAGTTGGGCAATCTGGGTTTTAATATCAATAACAGATGGTGAGTTCTCACCCGATATTTTTCTTAACCGATCCAGTTGAAGATCGTTGTCATAAAGTTTTAACAGTAATTGTGATAATAGCGGATCTGAGATAATTGTAGTTCCCGGTACAACTCCCGGGTTGTCGCCTTTATGAACGATATATTTTTCAACCTGATCCAGAACCGATAGCTGGATATTAATTTCATTAATTTTCAGATCACCTGCCTGAACGCTGCTTAAAAACATTTTGCCTTCTTCGGATACATCAACAATATTCTCTTTCGATTTATACTCTTGTATGTTTCCTTCTAGCTTTGAAAGCTCATTATTTAATATCCTCAGCCTATCTTCAAGAAAAGAAAGTGTATTTTCAGAAATGATGTTTTTATCTTCTATTCCATTTTTATCATAAACACTAATCAGGTTGTTTAGTATACCTTCTGCGCGTTCTGGATTTTCATCGTCAAACTTTAGTGTAATAACTGAGGATTGCTTTGAGTTAGCTGAAACTGAAAACGAACCCGAAAGCCCCCTTGCGGCATATTTTACAGACCTTAACGCAAGGGTAAATGGATGTTTGCTCTCGCTTGAAGGTGGATAACTTCCCGCGTTTTCTGTTTTGTTGATCTGGAAAATACCGTATGGTGTAACAACGGGTATATTTAAGGGATACTTTTTACCTTCCATCTTAATAGCGTTTTCGGCTGGAAGGTATTCAATAAGTATTAGATGTGATACGTTTGATATTTTTTCGGGATATAGCGCTACAAATTTAACAGGGGAGGTTTGGAACGAGAGTACATCACGAACTTTTCCTTTTTGGTATATTTGAGCATATAAACCCATGTTGGTTACAACCTGCCGCATCAGCGAACGCGATTTTAAAACAACAAGCTCATTTTCAACATTCTTTTTGGTGCTCGAAACGTTTAATGATTCTAAAATATTTGATCCTTCATCGTTGCTTTTATCATCTTTTAATACAATTGATGCAGTTGCCTCATAAATAGGAGTTTGATAATGAATGTAAAACCAGGCCCCAACTATTGAGAGGATAAAAGTTATTAAGAAAATAGGCCAATAGGGCGTATAACGATAGGCAATACTCTTAAAAAAGTTGTTTGATTCATCCAGTTCAATTGCGTCTGAATATTCCCTTTTTTCAATGTTGTTCATTATTAAGTAATTAGCTATTTACGAATGGCAAGGGTTAATAAAATAGTCAACACTGATAATGCACTTAACGCGATAGGTATGGTTTGAGTACTTCGGTCACTTGCTCCAGCCCTGGCTTTGTTTGCTTCTACATAAATAAGATCATTGTTTTGCAGATAGTATAGGTCTTTATCAAACATCTTATCATTATTCAAACTAAAGCGTTTGTAAATTAGTTTATCTCCTACAAGGCGCACTAATAAAACATTATCGCGTTTGCCATAAGGCGTTAAATCACCGGCTAAACCAATTGCTTCGGGCAGGGTTATTTTTTCATTAGGAACCGGAATTACCCCGGGGTGGGTAACTTCACCAAGAACGGTTATTTTATAGTTAAGAATACGTACAGTAACAATGGGGTCTAATACGATTTTTTTATCGATCAGCTCCTTAGTTATGGCGGCTGCTAAATCTTCTTTGCTTATGCCCTCGGCACTAATATTTCCAATTAAAGGTAAGGTAACGTTGCCCTTTTCATCAACAAGATATCCGCTGGGGGTTTCTTTTGAGGTACTTGCACCGGTAGAGGAGGCTGTTGTTGAAATGGAGAAGCCACTGCTTCCGTTAAAAACAGCCATAGCCTGTACATCTAAAGTTACCACGGAAATTTGCAATAGGTCGCCTTTATTTATTTTAAACAGCTTAGGCACAGCCTGCATTTGTATGGTAGTGTCGTTTTTGATGTTATTAAAATATGCCAGCTTTTTACTGTCAACACACGAGTTCAGAACTGATATTATTACGCTTCCCATGAAAAGAAGACATAAGTATATTTTTGGATTTTTCATATAGCTTCGCTTTTCCAAGTCACAATTTGTATTTGTAACTTGGATGAAAATTGTCTCCTACAAATCTATAATATAAATGTTACTATGCAATAATATTTAAAAATACTATAAAAAAACTTAATCTATGTTGTGAATAAAATAATAATATAGCCATTTTATTAAAATAATACATAGTTTGAATTTTTATAACTGTATTAATTAGGTGAAAACCAATCGTTTATGATTTTTGCTCTCGCCCGCGCACATCACAACCCTATAAAAGCATTTTGAGGATTTTTATCAACTCGCTGCTGCGTTATATTTTTGATATAAAATATCAGCAGCTTTATATTAACATTTAAACGAATTCCCAGAGATATTTAACTGCCTAATTTTCTTGTTTTTAATGTAAAATCGGCCAAAAAAATACATCTTTTGGCCATTATCTGTTAAGGGCCTTATACGTATAAAGCTAAATTTAGTTTATAGGAATAGACACATTTTGCAATTAATAATAGCATTTATTTGTTACCCGAAAAATTGAGTAAAAACCTGGCAATTGTTTTGGCGGCAGCCATTATTGACATAGAGTATAATTTCTTGTATACGCATAGAGGCAAAGATAAGGCATGGCGAGTTGCATGCCTTAAAACATAGCAGGGGATATGCTGTTCGGTATAATATGTTATTCGGCAGTTGTGGGATCGATATTTGCCAATACCTCGCTAACACTGTTGGCCGGAAATCCACCCTGACTGGCATGTTCGCGAACCATATCTTCATTGGGTGCAATATAAACGCAGTAAATTTTGTTGGCGGTTACGTAGCTGTTTACCCATTGAATTTGTGGGCCCATGTTGCTTAGCACTCCACAAGAGGTCTGGGAAATGGATTTTAATTGTTCGGCAGAAAGGCTGCCCGCTCCGGGGATTTCTCTTTCAATTACGTATTTAGGCATAATATATTATTGATAATGAGAGGTGAATATTAAATATTAGTTAATATATTAATTATTAATAAACCAAAGCTAGATTTTCTTTTTGGCTGGTGCAACTGTTTGGTTGTTTATTTAACAGGCAGATTTGCTTTTAGCGCTTATTGTAGACACAATTGTATAAGATAAAATAGCAGAAGTGTTTACAAAAATATACAATTTGTGGTTCTCATAGTGTTTAAGTATAGCTGCAAATGTTATGGCATTATATTTATTACTACAGAAGCAGCTAAAACTTAAAACCATGAAAAACTCACTTGAAACAACCATCATGCTAAAAGCGCTTGACATACAATTGAAGAGAATATTAGAAGAAGATTTGAAAGCTTACAAAGCTGCCAAACAACGTAAAAACAATGTGGCTTTTTTGCAGTTGATTGCTGCTTAATTATATATTGTTAAAAAGAATTCGGGCGTTCAATTTGAACGTTTGAATTCTTTTCAGATACCTATAAGTTTGGTCAGTTGTTTTTTTAATTGCCCGACTTAAACATTATAACCGCATTTGTTGAGGTTATGTTTTTAAACAATTATTATAAAACAGGTTTATAAGGTATGAAAACACATCAGCCAATTATATTTAGTATAAATATAAAGTACCTCGGGAAGCGTCACGAAGTAAAAGCATTGAAGTATGCCGGTGTGGCTGGTGAGCTATTTTATAAAATTGCTTTGCCATCTTTATTATCCCCAACAGCGCTGTGCTGGTTTTCATCATCATTAAACTCATGCACGCATTTATTTGGCAACATCAGCGATGCACTTATTGAAGCATTGATCCCGGCGATAAAAGAACATGAAAAAGCGCAGGTTATCAACCTTCAAATGGCAGCGCCTAAATTGTTATCGGCTTAATAAAAATACTCAAAACCATATCTCCGCTATGCTCCTTATCACTCTGAATAAGGTTTATGCAGCTTATAGCTATATTTTATTGGTATTGCTCGACTTCACATTTGCGGACCTGTAAGGCCTGATTAACTGCCAACAATAATTTGCGAATACTTTCGGAACAGATATTTTAAATATTTAGATTTGGAAATCTATGCAAAAAAACGAGCAGCAAAATACTGATAAAGCAACCGGTAAGCCTGTAGCCAAAAGTTCTAAACCACCAAACACAGCCAAAACTAAAAAAGTAAAGGCTGATGCTTCTGACAAGCCCGAAGTAAGCAAACCCAGGCGCAAGCCAATTGCAAAAGATCAACCCGAAATCCAGAACGAACAGCTGGCATCTGCAATTAAAGAAATCAATACCGAAAACACATCAGCACAAACCGAAATGGAAGTACAACACCATCCTCAGCTTGACCACAAACCTAAACCATGGAAAGAGTACTTGCTTGAAGGTTTTATGATATTTATTGCCGTAATGATGGGTTTTATTGCCGAAAACATACGGGAAGACATCACCAATAGCCAACATGCCCGCCAGTTAACCACTCAACTGGTGCAGGACCTGAAAGCTGATACTGCAAAACTAAACGAGATAAACAAGGGAGAAACGGAAATTATTAAATATAATGATACACTTTTTAATCTTTCGCAGCAGCCTTTAAAAAACGTGGATGTTCAAAAAGTTCTGTGGTTTGCGGCTCATTCGGATAGCATGTATCCGTTTCACCCGTCGGGAGGAGCTATTACTGCAATTAAAAATGAACTTCATCTGAAGCAGCTGTCTAATTCAAAAATAATTGGATACATAGCTACTTATGAATCGCACATAGAGCTTTTGCATACGCTACAGGACATCACCCTGCAATACCAGCGGAGTTATTTGGAACCCTTTTTACTGTTGCATTTTACGCCGGCCAACCTTGATGCTGCCTTTGAGTTCCAGCCTGTGGCTAACGTACAAACGCGTAACCTAAGTCAGGAAGACTTTACCCGATTAGGGACAGATATGGTATTGATAAGACTTAATACTAAAGGGTTGATAAACGAGAACCAGAGATTAAAGAGCGATGCCGTGAATTTGTTGAAATATGTAACTAAACAATATAAACTGGAGGATTAGTGTCGAAAGAGTTGAAGCATGTTTACTTTTGAATATATAATAAACCAAACTTAAAAATGAAAGCTAAATATTTGATGTTGTTTTTGATAATCGGCGGTCTGTACGCCTTTACAGCTAAGGTTTCGAAGCCTGCTGCTGCAATTAATTTAAATGGTACCTGGAAACTGATTTCGGGCACGGAGATCAGCCAGGGAATTAAAACAGTTACCGATTATACTAAAGATCAACAAATGATTAAAATTATTAATGATACCCATTTTGCATTTTTAAAGCATAGGGTAGTTACTGATAAAGATTCGTCAAATAAGTTTGATGCCGGCGGAGGCTCATATACCTTAAAAGGCAATGAGTATACCGAGCATTTAGATTACTATTCAAATAAGACCATTGAGGGTAACACGTTTAGCTTTACAGTGCGTGTTAATAAAGATACCCTGATTCAGCAAGGTGTTGAAAAACTTAAAACCGGCGGCCCTGAAAAAATAATTTATGAGACGTATATTAAGATAAAATAGGGGTTGTTAGTTAATTCAATGGGTTATACCTTTGAAGTTGTTTAAATACCACGTCATTGAGGATAAATTGCGCGAGGTGTCATACTGAGTGTTAAATCCTGTGGAATCTAAGGGGGGAATGACAAAAGATGCGCCATCGGCGCAAAAGGTCGGGAGAAAATATCAATGCAAAATGGTTTGGCGTGCCATCGGTACGCTACATGCCCAAGTACAGGTTTCGTACCGATGGCACGCTGTTATTTTTGGCTTTTCTTTCTACCTACCTTTTACCCCTACAGGGTAACCACCCGGTCGAAGGATGAGCGCAGAGGCTTTTGCCCGCGTGTTTCGACGGGGCGCAGCATGACACCCTCTCTTGGTATTTTAATTAGAATCCCTTGGAATTTTAATATTTAATGACAATGTTTTTGTTTTTCTTCATAAAAATACACCATGGCTACAGAACCACTTATACTCAACGATAATGACCCTAAAGTAATCGCCGCCCGCGATGCCGAAAAGCAGCTTTTTGATTTTTACGGATTGCAGGCAAAAGAGCATTATATTCTTTTGCCGGAGCAAGGCATCAGGGTGCGGGTATTAGAAATTGGAAGCGGGGAGCCCGTGGTTATTGTTCCGGGTAATACGGGCGATGTTTTTCCATTGGCATCGCTTTTGGCTGAACTAAAAGGCAGGCGCATTATAGCTATTAACCGGCCCGGCGGCGGTTTAAGCGAAGGGATGGATCATACTACTGTTGATATTCGCCAGTTTGCTGTGAATACGCTCGAAACAGTATTAAACACATTTAAGCTCGAAAATGTTGACGTTGTTGCCCATTCTATGGGTGCTCACTGGAGTTTGTGGCTGGCTATGGATAGCCCCAAAAGTGTTCGCAGTTTAACATTAATGGGCAATCCCGGTAACGTGATGCAGGGTAAGCCGCCTTTAATACTGCGGTTAATCAGCAAGCCGCCATTAAATAAAATATTTTTTAAGCTGATAATGTCTTCGGATAAAAGTAAAGCACTCCGGTCGCTAAGAACCATGGGGCATAGCAGCGAAACGCTTGGCCGTTTACCTGTGGCTTTTGGCGATTGCTATTATTATTTTAGGTTATTGCCGCATTACCTTATTTCGTTGATAACCCTGATGGAAAATATCGCACCCAAAATAGATGAACTGCAACTGCAACAGGTTAAACAACCAACGCTGTTTTTGCTGGGTACTAAGGACACCTTTGCCAGTATTGAAACAGGTAAAAGCATTGCGGCTGCGCTAACTGCTTGTGAGTTTCATGCCCTCCCCGGAGTCGGACATTTACCATGGCTGGAAAACCCTGAAGAGTGCGGTAGTATAATAAAGAGTTTTTGGGCGAAGGGGTGAAGCCACTGATTGCAATTTATTGAACTGTTTGAAAGATCTACCCTACTTCGCACCAACCCCTTCTTTACCATAATGCATAAACTTATTTGCCCAGGCTATAAAGTATTTAACGTTGGGTGCATCGGTGTGGCCGCCATCGTGTTGGCGCCAGGCCAGTTCGCCGTTAAGCAGGCCGGTATTTACAGGCGGCATTTTCTCTGTTTTATAATCATTTGAAACACCGAGGTCTTTGGCACCGAGTAATTTAAAAATAGCACCTGCTGCTACTGTTGCCATATAACTGCCCTGATGATCGAGCCAGTGGGCATCGCCTTGCTCGGGGATTCCATAACTTATAAAGGTTAATCTCGGTGCGCACAGTGCAATAAGTTCATGTGCATCTACGGGCAGATCATTAGCTGTTTTTGGGCCAAATTTGGCATCGGCTGCGCCATATTTCATAAAATTGCCTGCCATCCAGTAATATTCGCCTCCGGTAAGGCTTTCAACGGCCTCGCCATAGTTACGGCGATGCAGCTTGGCACCACCCTCGCCCGAAGAGCCTATAAGTCCCATATAAAAACGCTGCTCAAAGGCGAGTGTTACCAACGCCGCTTTACCATATCTGGATACGCCTTCAATGCCAACATGCTTTGCATCTACCGCAGGCTCGGTTTCCAAGTAATCAAGCGCCCTAGCAGCTCCCCACGACCATGCGCGCAGCGCACCCCAATCATCCGGTTTGCGTGGCTGGCCCTTATTCACCAGTCCAATTATTCCTTTTGTTAGGCCTTCGCCGTTATCGGCCTGTATTGATGAGGGATCAAGCAATATATATCCCCAGCCATTGGCTATGAGCTGCATTGGCGTAGGCGGATCACCTTTTATAACCGGAAAGCCACCCGGCCCAAATGGCGACTGCTCTGGAATTGGTTTATATGCGGGATATTGCTGAAATACCGTTTTTAATTCGGGATGATCTTTAATGATCAACTCTTTTATGGCATCGTTTATTTTCTCCAGATCGGCAGGGGATGGCTGGGCAGGTGCCGGCAAGGTACTGCGGCCAAACATGATGAGCACAGGCACCGGGCCTTTGGCATTGGCGGGCAGTACAAGGGTCATATCAATATTTACATCAATAAGCGGGTAAGCGGTATTATCCACATGGCCGGTAATCTGTTTGGCTATCACCGGGTAAAAGCCTACGCGTTCTTTATCGGTCACCTTAACCGTCCAGGTAACTTTGGGCACTTGGACCGGGATGCGCCCGTAAACTTCGCGCTCCATGTCTTCTACAATTTCGGGGCGGCGCTGTTTCCACCATACGTCGGCTGATGTGACTTTTTTGCCATTTTTGAGCGTAAGTGCGTCAGGCAATTCGGGGTAGGGGTTGGCCAATGATTCATCATAATTAGCATGATTCGGAGCATCAGCATCACCACTTGGGCCGGGACGTAAAGCTTTAATGCCTAATTGTTCCATCATGTTCTGATGATCCTGCTCGGCGGTAAAGTTAACCGGCGGCGCATTTTGCGCACTTGCGGTTACCGATATTATAAGTAAGCTTAAAAATAGGCTCTTCTTCATGTTTTTGATAATTGGTTAAATAGCTACTCCGCAAGGTGATGCCGGCAGGCTTATTTTAGGCTTAATAAAAATGTTTTGTGCCAGTTGAAAACAAATCTATAAAAAAATGCAATCGATTGCAATAGTCGAATAATATTGTTACTCTCGCTATACAAGGAATGAATAATTGAATTTATTTCCCATGTTTTGGAGCGTTGCTATGAGGTATGGAGAAGTTTGCGTTGATAATAAACAAGTAAAAGCCCCCGGATTTTCTGAGGCTTTTACTCTTTAACTTATATAAGGTTATATCAATTTCCTCATTAATCCGATCAATTTTTCTCTCCTCACAAACATTTAAAAAACATTTAAGCTAACCGTATCGGCCTGCATTGCGGTAAATATTCCAAAACCGTTAATTATGTTGGTTTGAATATTAGTTAGGTTTGAAGAAGTTGAGCTATTGGTATTACCGGTCATCAGATCAATATATTCCTGATTAACGCTGAATAGGATGACCTGATATGGGCCGTAATAGGGGAAGATACGCTGGGTTATGTTATAATAAGATGAACGATTGGTGTTGATTTCGAAATTATAAGGCTGGCTGTATGATCCAAAACTGTTTGCCGGAAAATCCTTTTCATCAGCATTAAGGAAAACCAGTACATGGTTTAATGTATCCGGATTATCCCAGCTTAGCCGGTCTAAAACTGTAGTAGAAGGACCGCCAGAAGTTGTTGAAAGGTGAATTGTACTTAAAGCGGTCGCAAAATTTAAAGGCTTTAATGGCATTATTGTTTTAGCCGATACATTGTAAGTGCTGTATTTAAAGTTTAAAGTGTAAGTAGTGCCGGCAACCAAAAAGCTTTCATCGGTATAGGTATATATTCCTGCCGCTGATTCGGTTAATAGCACCTTTTTACTACCATCAGAAATGTAGATCTGCAGGCTTTTTATAGGAACTCCGTATTGGGCTGTATCTGTTATGTTTTTTTGCTGATAAATTTTAACGGTAATAATGTTGTTGGGTATCAGGTAGGCCTGTACCACCGGCAACCCAACACTGGTATTATTGGTGATGTTTTCTTTTTTACATGATATCAGCAAAAATGTTGCTGTTAAAAAGAAACACAGGTTTCGCATTAAAGAGTTTTTCATTATTTCCATCTTAAGCTAAGGGTAAGGTTTGGCGTAAAGCCCAGGTAGTTTACGTTAGTGGTAACAATTTCATTGTTTTCTACCTGGAACTCTTTATACCATATATTTTTATGATTATATACATTGAATAGTGAAATTCCGATACTGCCCACTTTGTTGCCGTTAATTTTCAAAAGATCATAAGTGGCCGAAAGATCCAGGCGGTTATAATCAGCATACCTGAGTGAGTTTTTAGCACTTATGTTAAATGCGGTGGTAGTATTTCCGTCGGCTGTGGCAACGGTGTAGCTGGAGAGCGGCGCTGTGTAAGGATGCCCGGTACTGAAGATAAATACGCCCGAAAAATTCCACCTTGAGTAATGGTAAAGATTTACTGTTTTAAACTCATGCCTGATATCCTGATCGGCGGGGAAATAGTTATTGCCATATACGGCAAACTTATCCTCAGCATCGGCCAGTGTATAGCTTATCCATCCGGTATAGCGCCCCAGTTTTTTTTGTAGCAGTATTTCAATTCCTTTTGCGTTACCAGAACCGGTGTAAAAATCCTGATTAACAGTATTGGTTGTGCTGCCGCGATTAAAGCCCGTTTGCCTTATGGTGTACTGCGTTAAATCAGACAGCGTTTTATAATATCCCTCAACATCAATTAAAAATAAGTTGGTTTCGTAACTAACCCCGCCCATATAATGCTGTGCCTCGCTTACAGGAATATTGCTGTTATTGGATAGCACCCAAAAGTTACGGTTGCCGTTTACCAGATCTTCGCGGGTAATCTCATTAATAAATTGATAAAACTGCCCCGTAGCCGCTTTTAACGTGAAATTGTTATTTAGCACGTAGCTGGCAGAAAAGCGCGGCTCGTTATAAACCTTACCGGTTGGTTGAAACCATGTAGTACGGATGCCTGGCTGTAAATGCAGTTTACTATTAGGGTCATATTCAAGCTCGGCATATCCTCCCCCTAAAAAGGCATTATTATGCTGGCTTATTAAATGGGTAGTATCATTTTGAATATAGTCGTAATTAATATTTTGGTGGGTAACAAAGCCTCCGAATAAAAACTTTACCTGGTTGCTTTCTACCAATTCCCATTCAGACTTAACCCCTACATCGTGCAGGTTATTGTTTTCAACGGTTCCCATTTCAAAGCTTTCCGCATCGCCGGCGCTATTGGTTGTACTGCCTGAAGTTGAATTATTACGGTTGTTAAAATAGGAAGAGTAGGTTATATACGTGTTGGAATGCATTTTTTTATTCCACTGCCTGAACCATTTTACGCTGCTGCCCAAATTACCATATTTGGTGTAATCAGTAATGTCGAAATTTCCGGATGAACTAAACGGTAATTGCAGATCGCGACTGTTATTGGTTACATCTGTTCCGCTATAAACACTCCATACAAAAACATTATTTTTATCAAGATGGTAATTATACCTTAAATCGGCATCGTAAAAATGTGAAGCGGGTACTGTAGACTCCTGGAACCCACCTCCCGGTGGCCCGCCACCACCCGGGCCACCGCCTCCTTGTACAGTAGAGGTATTAAATTGCTGAAATATTTTATCGTACAAAGGCCCCTGATAAGACCTGCGGAATGCAAGCAATAGGGATGATTTGTCATTTAAAGGCGTTTCGGCAAATAAATTGAAGCTTAGCAAACTTAAATCGGCACCAAAATTAAATTGGTTCTTGTCGCCATCTTTTCCGTTAATTTCGGTTACGCTGGAGAGCCTGCCGCCATATATAGATGAAAAGCCGCCTTTATATAATTGCACATCTTTTACGGCATTGCTATTAAATGCACTGAAAAAGCCATAAAGGTGATCGACCTGGTAAACGGTAAAACCGTCAAATATCACCAGGTTTTGATCTGGTGTTCCGCCGCGAACATAAGCACCAGATGATGATTCATTGGTGGCCCCAACACCCGGCATAAGCTGAAAGGCTCTCATTATATCTTTTTCGCCAATATTGGGGAGTTTGTCTAAATTGGCAGGGGTTAACTGCAATACGCCCACTTTTTTGGTATCGGTATTCATTATGCCACTCTTTTTACCTACAATAGATACCTCATTAAGGGTATTGAGCGCTTTATACAGGGCAAAAACCAAATCGTTGTTTATGTTTTTTGCATTAAGCCTGATATAATCTGACTGGTATCCCGAATAGGAAACTTCAACAACGCAAGTATCTGATGGTATATTAAACAAAGTAAAATTGCCGTCGGTATTGGTTGAGGTTGATAACTCGGTATTTCTTATTCTTATGGTGGCTGATGGCAGCGATCCGCCCGAAGCGTGATCTATCACCCGGCCACTTATGCTAAACAGAAAATGCATTGGAGGAGCCTTGGGTTTTTCAATCAATAATTTTCCGGGTGTTAATGCGCTGTTTTTAATAGCGTTTAGCTGTTTTAGCCGGGCAAGATCATCAGTGTTTTGCAGTATATAAATTGTGCCGTCCGCTTCAATCCAATAGTGAAGATTATTAGCGCTGCAGGTTTTATTAAGCACAAATTTCAACGATTCATTAAAAAAGTGTTCAGCTATATCAAACTTGCTGATGGAGTCGCGCTCAAAAACAATATTTAAATGATAGTTTATTGATAACGTATCCAGTAGTTTATCAAGAGAACAGGTATAAAAATGATCGATGTTAGTTTTTTCGAGGATTTTTTGTGTTTGCTGTGCGCTGGCTGCATAGCCATATCCCGTAATTAGAAATAGTAGTAATAGTTTCTTCATTCGCTTAGTTAGTGCCGCCAAATTGCAGCATGTTTACAACGATGAGAAATAAATGAGACAAACGGCCCCAATATGCAGACCAAACAGGTTAAAGAGTGGCTATTGTATTTCTTTACCTATCATTTTATTGATGATGTTTCTGTAGCTATCACTTAAAGGTAATTCGGCATTAGCAGTTTGAATTTTACCCCGCCTTATGAGTGAAACATGATCTATATTAACCAGGTATGATTTATGAATTCTGTAAAATAACTCGGCTGGTAGTTGTAATTCAAGCGCTTTAATACTACTGCGGCAGATAACAGGCTTAGGCTGGTTAACCAGAATGATCTTTATATAATCTTTCAAACCCTGAATATATTCAATATCGCTGAAATTGATTTTCACCAGGTTATAATCAGCATGAATAAAAAAATGGTTTTTCTTTAAGGCAGGCTTTTCAGCCGCATTTTTGTTCAGTTCAAACAGGTTAAAAGCTTTCTGACATGCTTTTAAAAAGCGCTCGAGCGGAACAGGTTTTACCAGGTAATCTATCACATCAAGTTCAAAACCATCAATTGCAAATTTTTCATAAGCGGTTACAAATATTATCAATGGCTTTTTAATGAGGCTTTTCACAAGTTGGAGGCCATTAAGTCCGGGCATTTGTATGTCGCAAAACAACAAATCAATCTGCTCTGATTGTAATATTGCAAGTGCTTCGCCCGCGTTACGGCAACGGCCTGCTATTTGCATATAGTTTACATGTTTAAGGCTGTTTTCGAGCAGGTCGAGCGAAAGAGGCTCATCATCAACGAGTAGACATCTCATCATTTTAATTGTATTTGCAGGTTAACACTATAAAGGTTGTTGCCGGTGCTTATTAACAAGTTATGTTTTGTTGGATATAACAGTTCGAGGCGTCGTTTAACATTTGTTAACCCTATGCCATGCTCTTCATCAGTTTTGGCTTCACTGGGGTTAAAAGTATTGCATACCTTGAAGATAAGTGATTGATGGTCTGATTTTAAACTGATCCGGATTGAAGGATCTGCGATATCGCCGGTTCCGTGTTTAAAGGCATTTTCAACAAAAGGTATAAGTAGCATTGGTTCAATAGTTTTTGCGGGCGCGGTGATGTCAAAATCCAAATTTACCTTAACGGTATCCTGAAAACGCAGTTTCTGAAGCTCTATATAACTGTTCAAATAATCGGCTTTCTGCATCATTGTGACTTTTTCTTCGTCGCTTATATAAAGCATATAGCGTAATAGCTTTGAAAGCTGAATTAATGTAGGTTCAACAAGCGCCGGATTTAAGCGCGAAAGCGCCACTACGCTATTAATGACATTGAAAATAAAATGCGGACTTATTTGTGAACGAAGAAAAGCCAGTTCGGATACCAAGGTGGCATTGGTAATATCACGGGTGTTGTTAATTGTTCTGAATTGATCGGCCAGGTAACGGTAAGCAAAACTGGCCGCAGTAATTGCAATAAGTGGCAACAGGTTAAAACCGGCAAAAAAAGGTTGACGATGAATTGCGCCATAAGGCATCGGGAAATTAGGAGGGGGTAGTGGCGGTTTGGAATAGATAATAATAAGATCAATTACAACGAATGAGAAAAGCAACAAAACAAAATACAATCCTATTTTTTTGTACTGATTTAATATTACAGGGATCAGGAAAAAGGCATTGAGATAAAATTGAATTGCCAGAAAAAAGTTTATCAATACAAAATGCCAGGGCGAAAAAAGTAAATGATGCGGTAAATTTATGCCCGGCCCCGAAAGAATTGGGAGAAGCGTAATAAAGCCCCAAAACAGCAGATGTATAAATACCTCAATAACTACAGACTTTTTTAAACGCTTAAACATACCGGCTAATTAACCACTTTATGCCTTATGACCTGGTGTTGAATAGACCAAACAGGCAATTGTGTCGATAATAACAGCTTTATTGGCTATAAATTGCCCAGAGCCGCCGTGGGTAGTGTAAATACGGAGGCTATTTAACAATATTTAACTAATTATTAGCGGGGGTTATATGTTTATGGAAAATAATAAAACAAGCCGCGAAATTTACCGGGGATGTAACAATTAAATAGCTGCGCGATAATTAAAATTCAAAATATATTCATTATTAGGTTTTAACTTCGCAACAAAAAATCTTTGAAGATCCTAATCATTGAAGACGAGCAGAGCCTGCGTGCCAGTATTGAACAATACTTTAGAGGGGCAGGCAATATTTGCGAGACCGCCGGCGATTATGCAACGGCATTGGAAAAAATAAATCTCTACCGCTACGATTGTATTTTATTGGATATCACCCTGCCTGGTGGTGACGGGATTAGTCTGCTGAAAAATTTAAAAGAAAACAATCATAATGACGGTATACTAATAATATCAGCCAGAAATTCACTTGATGACCGTTTGGAGGGTTTAGATCTGGGGGCCGATGATTATCTTGTTAAACCTTTTCACCTATCTGAGTTAAAATCAAGGGTTACGGCTATTATTCGCCGTAAAACCTTTAACGGCAGTAATATGCTAACCGTTAATGAAATTACTATTGATTTAGTAGGCAAAGAAGTTAAAATAGCCAATCGGGACGTAAAACTTACACCAAAGGAATATGCACTTTTGCTTTATTTTATTGCAAACAAGGGCAAGGTGGTTTCAAAAAATGCTATTGCAGAACACTTATGGGGCGATGGGGTTGATGTAACCGATGATTTTAATTTCATTTATGCACATATTAAAAATATCCGCAAAAAACTAATGGAAGCCGGCGGTAAAGATTACATAAGAGCAGCCTATGGGATGGGCTATAAATTTACAGGTTAAATGAAGCTTTTAGCAAGATATAATCGCGTAAACCTGTTTACCACTATAATAATAATGCTTTTAACGGGCATAGCCTATTACCAGGCCATTAGTTGGGTACTAACGAGGCAAAAAGATAAAGATTTAGCTGACGAAGAAACGGAGATTTATGAATATGTAAATCTTAATCAACGCTTGCCGGAGATCTTTGAAACAAAACATCAGCAAATAAGCTTTACAAAAACAGCATCGGGATCGGTAAAAAGACTGTTTATTGATACAACTTATTTTAAAAAATGGGGTAAAAACAATCCTAAAAGGCGTCAATATCATGCGTTAGGGCAATATGAACCGGGCAGAGGCCTGATTACTTCAGTTAAAACTGCAAATCAGTATTATAAAGTATTTATAATTCAATCGAAGGTAGAAACAGAAGATTTAATTCAAATAATCTTCTCTATTACGATAGGTGTTATCCTTCTTCTTTTGATTATTTTATTTGCTACTAACCGGCTTATACTGAACCGGCTATGGAAGCCTTTTTATAATATTATGCAGGAATTAGACCTGTTTAATATTGCAGATAAAAAAATAATCCCCCAGGTTGAAACCACTATTGATGAGTTTAAACGGCTTAATAATTCGGTGACTAATATGAGCGCCAGGGCAAAACATGATTATCAAACCCTAAAAGCTTTTACCGAAAATGCCGCACATGAACTCAACACGCCAATTGCTATAATCAATTCAAAGTTAGATCTGCTCATACAAACCGAAAATTTTAGCAAATGGCAGGGTGAATTACTTACAGAGTTATATGGCGGTGTTTTGCGGTTAAACAGATTAAATCAATCCCTGTTGTTATTGGTCAAAATTGAGAACCAGTTGCTCGACGAAAAACAACAGATCAATTTGCAAGAGATAGCTGAGGGTATGATCAATCAGTTTGAGGATATATACCGCAACAAGGGATTAAGGCTTACGCATCAGCTGGAGAGAAAAGAAATATACGCAAGCCGGTATTTAATCGAAATTTTGTTTAGCAATCTGATCATTAATGCGATAAGGCATAATTGCGCAGGTGGCGAAATAGTTGTCAAGTTAACCGATGAAAGTTTCACCATACAAAATACCGGAGACAACCAGCCTTTGGATAACGAAAGAATTTTCATACGGTTTCACAAATCATCTGGCTCTGAGGGAAGTGGTTTGGGATTAACGATATCCCGGCAGATATGCGAAAATTTCAACTTGTCACTTGATTATAAATTTAATTCGCCGTATCACACTTTCACGGTAACCTTCCCAAATCAGGCTTGATATTTTAAGCCATTGTTAATTAATTGCAGAAAAAAAGTTCCCAAAACTACCTGTTAACCGCCGATTGTTAAGTATTCATTACTATATAATTAAGCGTTAAATTTTACCCTTCGTATTCAATCTTTATTCAGAATTGAGTCTGTGTTTTGCCTGTATATCAGCAGATATTATGGACAAAAAACTTTACTTTTTTATATTATTCTTATTCTTAACTACAGCGGCCTTAGCACAAAATGCTACGCTTAAAGGATTAATTACCGACAAGGCCGGCCAGCCTTTGCCAGGTGCGATGATTCATTTTGATGACCATAAGAACACCGTATCGGCCAGTGCGAATGGTGAATACACTTTATCAGAAATAAGGCCCGGCGATTATAAGGTTAAAGTTAAACTGTTGGGCTATGTTGAGTTTGAAAAGAAAATTAAACTCTCTGCCGGGCAGGTTATGATCTTGGATATCCGGTTAGATGAAAAATCAGAGCAACTTCATCAGGTAAATGTATATGGAAAGCTGGATAAGGAATCAGACGCCGCCTCACGGTCGTCCGAAAAAAACGCAGATAACGTTACCAATGTAGTTGGAGCAAAAACAATTCTGCAGTCGCCGGATATAAATGCAGCTAATGTGCTCCAAAGGGTATCAGGCGTTACCATTCAACGCAATAACGGCGGTGATGATGCTTACGCCGTGATAAGAGGCATGGAACCCCGTTACAATAACACTTTAATAAACGGCGTAAAAATTACCAGCCCTGATGATAAATCGAGGTTTGTTTCGCTCAGTGTTGTGCCATCGGATTTACTGCAACGTATAGAAGTAAGTAAATCATTGACGCCCGAGATGGAAGGCGATGCCATTGGTGGTACCGTTAATATGATTTTTAAGGACGCTCCGGATTCATTAATATTTAATGCCAGCGCATCTATCGGTTACAGTGCTATATTTTTAGATAGAAAATTCGTCGATTTTTCAAAAAAGGATATTCAGGCCGAAAGCCCGTATGATAAAGTTGGGCCAAATTTTATACCCTCTCCATCTGATTTCAGCAGGTCGAACCTTGATTTTAAGCAAGTAAATGCCCCGCCAAATACTTTATTTGGATTTACTTACGGAAAAAGGCTCTTTAACAATAAGTTAGGCATACTGATAGCTGATAATTATCAAAATCAATACTTCGGGGATAACTCACAATTAAACCCGGCTGCCGAAGATCCTAATAATGGTTTTAAGCCATACCTCACCGATATTGAAAACAGAACCTATTCCAATCACCAAATAAATAACGGCCTTATTTTGCACGCCGATTATAATTTTGATAGCCGCAATAAAATAATATTAGACAATGTTTTATTGTACACTTACTTTGCGCAGGCCTTTTTAAGTACCGACACCACAATAGTTGGCGGCGATGCACCCCGAACTATATATATGGGAAAACCGGTGCCGGGAACCGGATCAATCCACCAGGATAATACCTCATCTACCTATCAGCAATTTCTTGAAAATTTAAAAATACAGGGCAAACATATCCTGACAGATCATTTATTACTTGACTGGACAGGCGTATTATCTGATGCTACCAATAAAGCACCCGATAGGGCAGAATACACAACCAATAAAAGAATATCATACGAGCCTGACAGTGTTAACAAATTTGTTAGCACACCATATTACTATGATGGAAGTTCCCGTGTTTGGCAGCATAATGAAGATAAGGATTACGATGGCTTGCTTAACTTAACTTATAGGACAAAACTCGGTAAAAATGTACTGGAACTTAAAGCAGGCGGTTTATACAGGCATAAAGAGCGGAATAACTACCAAAACCAGTACATTTTATTTGCACCGGGAGGTGCCAATAGTATAGGCAGCAGGCAGCAGTTTGTTAATATTTATTCAGTACGCGATTCTGTTATAAACCCTAATGGTACTGCGGGTTACGATTTAAACAATTACCACGTTTTTGAAAATATTACCGCCGCTTACGGAGAGTTTAAGCTCACTATAGATAAACTGGATATCATTGGCGGTGTCCGTTTGGAAAATACATCCCAGGGGTATCATTTTCTGCAGTTTGAACAGGATGCGCCCGATAATGTAACCAAATCATATTCAGATCTTTTACCCAGTTTAAACCTGAAATACAGGCTTAACGAAAAGACGAATATCCGGGCATCTTATTATTCATCCATATCGCGCCCCGGCTATTATGAAATAATACCGGTAACACAACCTGCCGGGAATGATGGAACATCTGACAAAGGGAACGCATTTTTACAGCACACTACATCCAATAACTTTGATGTTCGCTACGAGTTTTTCCCAAAACCAGATCAACAACTGTTTATAGGCGGTTTTTATAAAAACCTTCAAAGCCCGATTGAATATCAATTTGTTGACAGCTATACTTATGAGCCGGTAAACTCGCCCGAAGCAACAGTATATGGCGCCGAAGCAACTTACACCAAATTCTTTGGCAATATTGGGGTAACCGGCAACTATGCCCGCACATTTTCTAACGTAGCCGGGTCATATAAAGATCCCGCAACCGGTGGTACAGTTTCTCAAAACAGGCCGCTACAAGGACAGGCAGATGATGAACTTAATGTTTCGCTTGAATATAAGAATGACCATAAGAAGCTGTTCATACAACTGGCCTTTCAATACACAGGTAAAACCTTATATCGTATAAACCAGGATCTGGGCGGCGATTATTACCAACAACCGCAATCTTTTTTGTCTCTATCGGCCGATAAAGCTATTGGAAAGCACTTTACCATTTTTGGCAAATTCAACAACCTGCTTAACACCGCAACCATTATTAAAATTGACGGCCTTGTAAATGGCCGTGACCTAACCCAGCCCAGCGGACTGGTAGGTATTCGTTACGTACATTAAAAATTACAAATAGATCACCACTTAACAACAAATTCAGATGAAAACAAAACAAGTACCATTATTAATTATGGCTGTAGCAATAGCCATAAGTATTGTTTCCTGTGCGAAAAAGGAAAATACTAAAGAAACTACTCCGGTAATTCCACCATCGCACCCTATTGCCGCCGGAAACATAAGCGGCTTTTTAAAGGGTACGTTATTAACTGGCATCACCTACACAGTAACGGGTGATATAACAGTGAAGAAAGGTGATACATTGGCTTCGCAGCCCGGAGCAATTATTATTGTTAAAAACAATTCTCAATTTACCATTAACGGAGTGTTGCAGATTTTAGGTACGCAAGCCAGCCCTGTATCTTTTAACTCTGATAAAGCAACGCCCGGTACATGGGGTGGTTTTCAATGCGATACAGCACAGGCTGTAACCATTAAATGGGCGCATATTGATAATACCGGTGGTTTAGACCCAACCGCTTCTCCACGAAAAACAATAGCCGTTGCAGCGCCAATTAATGTAGACATTGAAGATTCATGGATAACAGGTGGCGAAGATGATATTGTTGCCATGAAGAGCGGTGCTAAAGTCACTATATTAAGAAATACATTTGCAGCTAACGGAAGTACCGATGGTGAGTGCATCAACCTTAAAACAGGTGTTACCGGTGTAGTAGCTTACAACGTGATTTTTAGCCAGGCAGGTACTGCCATTAAGTTAGAAACCAGCGATACATCGCCAATTCCGCAAACAAGCGTTGATATTTATAACAACACGGCAGTAGATTGCGGATGGAGAAGAGGCGCTGGCGAACCCGGCAGAGGAGTTTCAATAGACCTTAACGCAAAAGCGAATGTTTACAATAACATATTTGTAAATAATTACGAAGGGTTTGAGTTATACGCTGCTGCTGATGTTGCACACGTAAATTATGGCAATAACCTGTATTATGCCTCGGTTGATGCATTTGCTGATAACACTGTTACGCCACCGGTACCTGTAAACATAAGGGCTAACTTTTTCCCTACCGACGGTGTTGGTAAAGCCCAGGCTACCGACCTGGTGTCAACTTCATTAACAAGCTTTAATCCTTCGTTCAATACTTTCGTTTCATCTGAAGTTGCAACGGCAACCGGTGCAGTTGATCCTAATAATTATCATTTACAAAGCGGATCACCCGCAATAGGCAAAGGCAATACCTCATTTGCATTATACAATCCATCCCTATCCGGTGGTACAGCTCCCGATATCGATTTAGGAGCGTATCCAACAGACGGAAAAGGCAACAAACACTAATCAATTATCCAATTATTTTACAGCAACAAAAGATTTGTTTAAGCAAGTCTTTTGTTGCTTTTTATCAATTTCAGCATGAAAAAAATTACAATATTCTTTCTTTTTATCAGTGGCATCCTTATTAACCCGTTAAGCTCATCGGCACAAAACTATGTGTTGGATAAAACAATTGCCGTACCAGGCAATGGTGGGTATGATTATGCTTTTATTGATCAGCTTAATCATAAACTATATATATCACATGGTACAGCGGTAAATGTTATCGATTTAAAAACAGAACAAGTTACAGGAACTATCAGCGGGATGAAAGGCGTACACGGTATAGCCGTTTCTGCTGATTTGAACAGAGGTTTCATAAGCGACGGGAAAGCTAATGCTGTTGTGGCTTTTGATTTGAGCACCTTACAGATTATTAAAACTATACCTATAACGGGTAATGGCCCTGATGGTATTATTTACGATCCGTCATCAAAAAAAATATTTGCTTTTGAGGGCGATAGTAAAAGCGCCGCGGTTGTTGATCCTGCGGCGTTAAAGCAAACAGGTACAGTTGATTTAGGCGGAAGCCCGGAATTTGCCGTAGCCGACGGAAAAGGCTTAATTTATAACAATCTGGAAGATAAAAGCAGTCTGGATGTTATCGATACCAAAACCCTAAAAGTAATTCATAATTATCCGCTTGAACCTTGTGGTGGCCCTACCGGAATAGCTATTGATATAGATAACCAGCGCATATTTACGGTTTGCCGTCAAAATAAGGGGATGAGTGTAATAGATGCTAAAAGCGGCAAAGTAATACAAACCCTGCCTATAGGTACAGGTGTTGACGCTGTGGTTTATGATGCTGCAAACAAAAGCATCATTGCATCAAATGGCGATGGAACAGCCACCGTATTTAAACAGAACACGGCAGATAGTTATGAGTTGATACAAACACTAAAAACACAGTATCGCGCCAAAACTATGGCGTTAGATACCACCACCCATAAGCTATACTTCCCGGTAGCTGATTACCAGCCCGGAACAAAAATTCAAATAGCTAACACATTTAAAGTATTGGTTTTTACCTTAAAATAATTTTGATATGGAACGCAGAGATTTTGTGAAGAACACAGCCCTGGCAGCCATTGGCGCTACCATGATAGGCCCCCTGGGTGCTTTGGCCGAACCTAAAGTAACCCATTTAAAAAGCGAAGATCTATCGCCATCAGCCTTGAAAGACGATTATGCACTGCACTTTATGGCTTTGGGCGACTGGGGTCGCAATGGTGAGTATGACCAATTGCAGGTTGCAGCGCAAATGGGATTGTGGGCAGCATCACATCCTAATAATTTTGTTATTTCTGTTGGCGATAACTTTTATCCCAAAGGAGTTGTGAGCGAGGAGGACCCTTTATGGCACTTCTCTTTTGAAAATATATACACGGCGCACTCACTGCAATGCGATTGGTACCCGGTTTTAGGTAACCACGATTGGCACGCTGACGTTGATGCACAGATACGCTACAGTAAAATAAGCCGCCGCTGGGATATGCCTGCGCGCTATTATTCAAAAGAAGTTGGCTTAAATAAAGATGCAGACAAAGAAATAAAAACGCCCGGCGCACCTAAAACCAAGGATAAAGTGCTTTTTGTAATGATGGATACCGACCCGTTTTTACATGAAGATAAAGCCGAGTACGTTGAAAAGCAAGTTGCCTGGTTAAAGGATACATTGGCAAATGCTTCGGCGGATGTTAAATGGAAGATCGTTATCGGTCATCACCCTTGCTATACAGTTGGTCCGCGTATTAATAATTATGATACGCTGACCATGAGAAAAACACTGCCGCAGATATTTGCGGATAACAAGGTGGATATTTATCTATCAGGCCACGAGCATTCGTTACAACATCTTACACCCGATGGCTTTTGCCATCAGTTTATTTCGGGCGCTGGCTCGGAGCTGACAAAAGTAACGTCCGGAGTTCCTTACAGCCGTTTTGAGGCTTCAGAACATGGTTTTATGTATTTTTCTGTAGATGCGAACAGGTTGAATGTTAAAGCGGTGAATTATAGCGGGGCAGTTTTGTACGAAACAACTTTGAAAAAATAATATACGCTTAATAAATATCGCCATATAAAATGAAAAACAATATTGGCTGATAATTATGTTCTTTATTGTATGCGAATGCAGTATTTGACTTTCAATAAAATAAAAAACCGCCTTTAAAATATTAAAGGCGGTTTTTAAAGCGTAATAACGCTGTGTTATTTTGCGCGCTCCAGGTAATCGCCGGTGCGGGTATCTACTTTTATTTTATCGCCCTGGTTTACAAAAAGGGGCACTTTTATTTCGATGCCATTTTCTGTAGTGGCATTTTTAAGGGCGCCTGATGAGGTATCGCCTTTAACAGCCGGCTCGGTATAGGTTATTATCAGTTCAACACTGTTAGGTGCCTGGGCCATTATCGGTTCTTCACTTTCAAACGATACAATAACGTTCATCCCTTCTTTCAGGAATTTTGCAGATGTACCAAATAATGATTTTGGAATACTATGCTGATCGAAAGTAGCGTTGTCCATAATTACCATGTAATCGCCTTCTTCATACAGGTACTGGAAATCACTGGTTTCTACGCGGCAGATTTCTACCTGCTCATCGGTTGCTAAACGGGCCTCTACTATTTTGCCGGTTTTGATGTTACGGAATTTATCCAGATAGAATGCCCCGCCTTTGCCCGGTGTACGGTGAAGAACCTCGGTAACGCCCACCAACTCACCGTTGTAACGTAAAATATTCCCTACTTTTATTTCAGATGCTTTTGCCATGATAGCCTATTGTAAAAAATTTGAGCCCAAAGATATGATTTTGAGAAGAATATTTTGATAGAATGCGATTGGACTTTAAGTTCGATAAAAATAGTGACTTATATTGTGTTGGAAAGCTTTGAAGTGTAGCGTTATTGAAGCGGGGTATTGAATCTGTTTATGATGAGTAATGGTGCAATATTAACGCCCCACTTTTGATAGGCTAATGCGGTTAGGTGAACACCGTCAAAATAATCGGCGTTACTGGTGATAACGCTTTTTTCGACATCAAAGGAGGGCAGATCAAATTTTTGTGCAACGGCTAATATTGCTTTTTTGTAACCATTAAGAAGCGTATCGGGCGGATTTATATCGGGAGGGGAGGTGATAATTACCCACGCACCCTCATCTATTCTTCTTTTAACGATGCTGTTTAGATTATCGGTAAAAGCAGAGATTGTTAACGGCCCGGATAGATAGGTGCCAAAATTAAATGCATCATTAGTTCCATATTCTATAATGCACACGTCTGCGCTTACGCTATCACGCCATCTGATGATTCCTTCTGTGGTTCTGTCGCCCGGAAATCCTCTGTTTATTACGTTGGCATTAATTCCTGCCGTTTGTAAAGTTAATTGCAGGGACGATGGATATTGATATAGCGCCCTGGTTTGGCCTGCATTATTAATGGGAGGCAAAACGCCCGGTACATTTTGCCCATAAGTTAGTGAGGTTCCTTCGCATGCAATTTTTACTGGCTGATGATTGGTGATTTTGGCCAGATAAACCAATTTGTTTTTAAAGTTTTGCGAGCCACCGTAGGTCAATGCCGAAACAGGTTGTGTTTTAGTACATGATAACAGAAGAAAAGAAGAATAGCATAATATTATAAAGCTTAATTTTTTTTGAAATACGGACCTCATATAATAGCAGACAATTTGATTGGTAATAAGGATTTAAAGATATACTTAGGTTAGCAGCAAATATGCTTTATTCTTAAATAAGGCGATTGTGATATGCATTTACCTTTCATTAAATGGATTTTATTATCAATACGGAGTTGAATACCAAACGCTACACTGGGGGATCAATTTGTTAATTGAAGAGACATGCCGGGGGACGTTATTTAGCGCAACGCCCACAATTATTTTATTTATTTATTGAAAAATTGTACATTTAAAAAATGTAACCAGCTAAACCGGCTGCATTTCCCCTGAAAAATTCTAAACGTTGAAAATACCTCAATAGGCTTACAATAGATCTGCAAAAAGTTTATTTTGACTTATATCTGCAAAGAGAATAACGCAGGATGACTGTGTTGGACTTAATACCCCCTTTAAAATTTGCAGCATTCAAAAAATGTAAATAAATAGTTAAATAAAAGGGAGCGATATGAAAGAACTTTCATCAACGGATAATAAAGCAAATGCTAACCAAATGCCTGTTCAGAAAAAGGCTGAACAAGGGCCATTCTTTAAGGCAAAGGAAAGCGGAAATAATTTTTTTGATAAAGGGGCAAGCCAGTCGCCTACTTTTGAGCCCGCTCCGCTTCAAAGAAAGAAGAATGAGCACTTACCTGCCGACCTCCAGGCAAATATGGAAGGTGCTTTCGGACACGATTTCTCAGGCGTAACCATTCAAAAAGAATCTTCGGAAGCAACAGGATTAAATGCGCGTGCTTTTACACAGGGAGAGGCCATTCATTTTGCCCCGGGAGAATTTAATCCCGGTACAGAGGGTGGAAAAAACCTTATCGGGCATGAGTTTACACATGTTGTGCAACAAAGAAATGGTGCTGTTAGTCCTACCAGTGTAATGGGTAAGGGTTTATACCTGAATGATGATGCCGCGTTGGAACGGGAGGCTGATAATTTGGGGCAAAAAGCAGTAAAAGGCGAAAATATACCCATATACCGCTCTGCGGGTTTAGAAATCCGGAGTTCACTAAGATCGCCGATACAGGCAAAAAGCAATGTGATACAAAGAGATATTAAGGATAATAAGGATTTAACGAATGGTAAGATGGAGGTGGATTTTACTAAACATGATGCAGCTGCAGCAGGAGGACTAGCTCGCGAAACTGGAACTGTGAAATTTACCCCAAATGCAACTGCTCCCGATTCCAATAGTATCCGTCTTATTCAGATAGTTAGTACAATTGACGTAGGAGGTGCAACAACAAAGGCCGGACAACCTGCGGACTACTCAAAAGTAGGAGGAGGTGAAGAAGCTGATAGGAACAAAGTGATGACCACTGCCAATGGCAGCAAAAATATTGTAGGTGGTTTTTTTGTAGACCATTTAGCGAGTGTTGCCAATCCCCGTGCAAATAAAGCCGATGCAGCAGTATCTCCCTTTTATAGAGATTATGCGCCAAATTCTGCCCATAGCCAGGATGGATATAAAAAAAGCAAAGCAGATATACAGCCCGCCAGCTTATTTGACTCGCCGGGTTCTGGTGCATCTATTAAGTACAGTTTTGTTACTTCAGCAAAAGGGGCTGATACTGGCACCTGGTATGGCTCCGCTTTATGGGGTTTTGAGATTTATGATGATAAAGGTGTTCCAAAAATAAAAGGAGAATACAAAAGCTTTAAAGACGAGAGAGGAGCTACTACAGATGCTGCTTTGAAAAAATTCAACGAATTTTATAAAAATCCGGGTACTGCAGGAGCGCCTACAAAATAACAGGGGGTATGAGAAGTCTATTTTCTTTTATATCTGTTGGTTTTTATGACAGGAAGAATTTATTTCAGTAGAAATACGCAAGAGGATACGGGTTTTTACTTGAGTATAAGTCATCTATTACTACTAAATTTATTTTGATTTATATCTGCAAAAAGAATAGCACAGCACAGAAGGAATGTATTGGAGTTTCCTTTAAATCTGCAATATTCAAAATGTAAATGAGTAGCTAAATAAAGGGGGAGCGATATGAAAGAACTTTCGACCACGGATAGTAAAACAAATGCTAACCAAACGCCTGTTCAGAAAAAAGCTGAACAAGGTTCATTCTTTAAAGCAAAGGAGAGTGAAAATAACTTTTTTGATAAAGGAGCAAGTCCGTCTCATATTTTGGAGGCTACTCCGCTTCAAAGAAAAAAGAATGAGCACTTACCTACCGACCTCCAATCTAATATGGAAGGTGCTTTCGGCCACGATTTCTCAGGCGTAACGATCCAAAGAGAATCTGCGGAAGCAACCGGATTAAACGCGCGTGCTTTTACACAGGGAGAAGCCATTCATTTTGCGCCGGGAGAATTTAATCCGGATACAGAGGGCGGAAAAAACCTTATCGGGCATGAGTTTACACATGTTGTGCAACAGCGAAATGGTGTTGTTACCCCAACCAGTGTAATGGGCAAGGGTTTATACCTCAATGATGACAAGAGGTTGGAACGCGAGGCGGATAATTTGGGGCAAAAAGCAGTAAAAGGCGAAAATATATCCATGTACCGCTCTGCTGGTTTGGAAGTCCGAAATTCGTTAAGAGCGCCAATACAGGCAAAAAGCGATGTGATACAAAGAGATATTAAAGGTGACAAGGATTTAGCTAATGGTAAAATGGAACTGGATTTTACTAAAAATGATGCAGCTACAGCAGGAGCACAAGCGAGTGAAACCGGAACCGTGACGTTTACGCCAAATGCAACTGCCCCAAATTCCAATAATATCCGCCTTATTCAGATCGTCCGTACAACAGATGTAGGAGGTGCAACAGCTAAGGCCGGAGAGCCCGAGGACTGGTCAAAAATAAATGCGGGTGAAGAAGCCAACAGGAATAAAATGATGACCACACATAATAACGACAAAAATATTGCAGGTGGTTTTTATGTAGACCACTTAGCGGCTTCAGCAACTCCCCGTACGAGCAAAGCCGATGGGCCAGTATCTCCCTTTTATAGAGATTATGCACCAAATGCTACTGTTAGCCAGGATGGATACAAAAAAAGCAAAGCAGATATACAGCCGGCCAGCTTATGGGATGGGCCAGGCATGAATTTCCCTACTAAGTTTAATTTTGTTACTTCAGCAAAGGGATCCAACGGTCTTTGGTATGGCTCCGCCTTATGGGGTTTTGAGATTTACCGTGATAAAGGAATTGCCAAAATAAAAAATGAGTACAAAAGCTTCCGGAATTTCGAGGGAGAAACTGTCGACAATGCTTTGGCAAAATTCAACGAATTTTATAAAAACCCGGGTACAGCAGGAGCACCTACAAAGTAAGAAGGATATGAAAAAAACGTTTTCTTTTATGATCTGCCAGTTTTTTGTGCTGTACTGAAGTTTTAAAAATAACACGAATATGGGTAATAATTCAAATAAAGAAGATTGTGAAAGCATCCCCATTTGGGTGCAAACCATAAATGAAAACCCGGATATGTTGCACCTGGACTATACACCTGCTGTGCATAAACTGGCTGGGGGCGGACTAAAAGCGGCCCTGGCTATTTTACCCTTGCTGCATGGCGAAGACATCTGGGAAAGGTTAAGAGCACAACGGGTTCTGGAAGGTGTTATCCAAAGAACATACGACTGGAAGCCCGGACAGGGATATCCGCCTCAATCAAACGGAGAGCAGGAATTTAAAACACTTTGGCAGCAAATGGGAAATTACAACGGTGATGCATCTGCGGAAGTGCGAACCGCCTCGGAAAAAAAATGGAAAGAATGGCTGCAAAATCAAATTGAAAAAGATGAATAATGAACTACCAGATCCAGATCAGGAATCGCTGGAGCGCCAGGTGGTACGGGGAAATCTCTTCACCCATTCTTCCATCGGCAGAAATTCAGAAAGGATTAATGAAATAGAATCTTTTCTGTACGGCTTTGTTGATCTGATGATCAATAAAGGGCTATTAGAAAAAGAAGAGCTGGCAAATGCGGCACAAGAGGTACGTAAGGAAATATTTGGAAAGGGAGAATCCGCTCATGCCGGAATTGGTATCCGGGTAGACAAACCGGACGAGGATGTTACCCCCGTTGCGGTAAATTGCAATGAACGGATACATATTTGTAAAGCCGTTTGCTGCAAATTGGACTTTGCCCTTTCGGCCGAGGAAATTGAAAATGGAAAAGTAAAATGGGATTTAGGTAAACCATATTTTATCCGGCACGAGAAAAATGGCTATTGTTCGCACATGGATTTAGGTAAAAAATGCTGTTCCGTTTATAATGATCGCCCATCCGTCTGCAAAAAGTATTCTTGTGCAAACGATCATCGTATTTGGAAAGATTTTGAAAAGATGGAATTAAATACAGAATGGATAGAGGGGAATTTAAAAGAGCAAAGTCTCCGGCTTGCAGGGTTGTTTATGATGCCTGGAGAAAAGATTGAAGACAAGTCGGAAATTGAATAAAAGTTGTGCTTGATCTCATCTCACTGATCTAAGTTACGCGATTGTTAAAGACCTTTGGAAGATACTTTTGTGTAGATACAATCTACAGGCATAGTTAATCCGTAGACACAGCCTACGGACAGCGGGCATAGTTAATCCGTAGACACAGCCTATGGACAGCGGGGCAATGAAACAATTGGATAGAACTTTGTTTTACATAAATGAGAGCTATACAATTTAGTCAATTTGGAATAGAACATTTAAAAGCTGTTGAAATTCATCAACCTGAGCCTAAGCATGGTGAGGTCTTAGTTAAAATTACAGCTGCCTCATTACAATATTTGGATTTGATAGTTGTAAAGGGTGTACTTAATCCTAATTTACCTTTACCCCATATTCCGGTATCAGAAGGTACGGGCATTGTAGTAAAAGTTGGTGATGGTGTAACTGGATGGGCAAAGGGTGGCCGGGTGCTTATTCCGTTTATTCAAAAATGGGAAGCAGGTAAAATAACTGCCGAAACCAATACCATAAGAACAGGGATACAAACACCCGGACTGCTGTCGGAATATTTAATTGTTCCGGCAAATTCTTTAGTGAGGGCGCCAACTAATTTATCAGATGAAGAGGCTGCTTCGCTTTCGGTTTCAGGGCTTACTGCATGGACCAATCTGGTAACACAAGCAAAAATAGAGGCTGGCCAAACTATATTAATACAAGGAAGTGGCGGTGTATCTTTATTTGCGTTACAAATTGCCAATCTTTTTGGGGTTAAAATTATTGCCACCACAAGTTCGGATAAAAAAGTAAAAAGATTAAAAGATTTGGGTGCTCATGAAGTAATCAATTATAAAAAGCACCCCGAATTTAGTAAAGAGGTTAAAAGACTTAACAACGGTAAAGGCGTAGATATAACTTTAGATATAGCAGGCCAAAGCACTATTGAGCAAAGTATACTCTCTTGCAAAGAAAATGCTTATTTAGGACTCGTAGGGTTTTTGACAGGTAGTGAAATTTCTATAAAT
>OLKV01000223.1_pt1 | contig 72872 bp, 75 predicted proteins | sample 1604391 | NCBI WGS metagenome assembly OLKV01 (sample SAMEA104055711, study PRJEB20765) | soil metagenome | isolation source: soil | reverse complement strand
TTTTTAGAAGCACGTTTGGATAACGCAGTTTACCGTTTCGGTATTGCGCCAACCCGTTCAGGTGCACGCCAGTTGGTTGGTCACAAACACATTACTGTAAACGGCGAGGTGGTGAACATTGCATCGTACACTTTAAGGGCAGGTGATGTTGTTGCCGTGCGCGAAAAATCAAAAACACTTGAAGCCATTACCCATTCGGTAGCGGGCAGAAAAGTTAACAAGTACAGCTGGTTACAATGGGATGCTGCCAATTTATCGGGCAAATTCCTTAACTATCCAAACCGCGATGAGATCCCTGAAAATATCAAGGAAAACCTTATCGTCGAATTGTACTCTAAATAATGTGATTAGAGGTTGGAGATTAGAGATTAGAGATTGGAACTTCTCCTAACCTCTAATGTCTAACCTCTAATCTCCAGTTCCAAATCTATTAAACAATAAATAAAAGGATATAAATGGCAATTTTAGCATTTCAAAAACCAGACAAGGTTATCATGCAGAAATCAACTGATTTTGATGGCACGTTTGAGTTTCGTCCGTTAGAACCAGGTTTCGGTGTAACCATTGGTAATGCTCTGCGTCGTATCTTACTTTCTTCACTTGAAGGTTATGCGATCACTTCAGTTCGTTTTTCAGGAGTGATGCATGAGTTTTCAACCATCAAAGGTGTTGTTGAAGACGTAACCGAAATTATACTGAACCTAAAACAGGTGAGGTTTAAAAAATCAGGTGAATCAGGCGATAGCGAAAAGATATTCGTAATTATTAATGGCCAGGACGCTTTTAGAGCAGGTGATGTTAGCAAGTTCTCTAATAACTTTACTGTCTTAAATCCTGATTTGGTTATTTGCAATATGGATTCATCAGTAACGCTTGAAATTGAGCTTACTGTAAGCAAAGGCCGCGGTTACGTAGCCAGCGAAGAAAACAAAAATCCTGACGCTAATGTAGGTGTTATAGCTATCGACTCTATTTACACACCTATTAAAAACGTTAAATATACCATTGAAAACTATCGTGTAGAACAAAAAACAGACTATGAAAAATTAGTTTTGGATATTACTACTGATGGTTCAATACATCCTGAAGATGCACTTAAGGAAGCTGCAAAGATCCTTATCCAGCACTTTATGTTGTTCAGCGATGAAAACATGATGCTTGAGGCACAGGCTAAAGAAGAAACTAAGGAAGTTGACGAAGAAATTTTACACATGCGTAAGATCCTTAAAACCGAATTGGTTGACCTTGATCTTTCTGTACGTGCCCTAAATTGCCTTAAAGCTGCTGATATCCGCAGCCTGGCCGACTTAGTTTCATACGACGTAGCTGACATGCTGAAATTCAGAAACTTTGGTAAAAAATCATTAACTGAAATTCAGGACCTGGTTAAATCAAAAGGATTATCTTTTGGTATGAACCTTTCTAAATTCAAGTTAGACGAAGAATAATTCAAGAAATAGCGATTAGAGGTTTAAATCTTTAATCGCTATTTTATTATAAACAGGGCCTATCCGGTTGGTAACTAATCGCTAACCACTAAATCTCTGATCACTTACATTGGCATAATTCCGATGGCTGGATTAAGTTCCCTTGACGGTATGCACGTGCAAAAATTAAAAAACAATGAGACACGGAAAAAAATTAAATCATTTAGGCCGCACCAATAGTCATCGTAAAGCGATGATGAGCAACATGGCTACATCGCTTATCTTACACAAGCGTATTACAACTACATTAGCTAAAGCAAAAGCTTTACGCGGTTATGTTGAACCTATTTTAACTAAAGCAAAAAACGATACTACTCACTCTCGTCGTATAGTTTTTAGTTATTTACAAGACAAAGACGCTGTAACAATCCTGTTCCGCGAAATTGCTGAGAAAATAGCTAACCGTCCGGGTGGTTATACCCGTATCATCAAAATGGAAAACCGTTTAGGTGATAACGCTGAGATGGCACTTATTGAATTAGTTGACTACAATACTGTTTACGGTACTGATGTTGCTAAAGCTGAGAAGAAATCAACTCGTCGTCGTGGTGGCGCTACTGCAAAAGCTAAGACTGCTGCACCAGCTGCTAAAGCCGAAGAAGTTGTTGAAGTTGCACCTGTAGTTGACGAAACTCCAGCTGCTGAAGCACCAACTGCATCAGCCGAAAACGAAGAAAATGCTGAAAAAGGCGAATAATTAAAATTCACCTTCAGATATTAAAAGCGCCCTGCTCAAATTTGAGTGGGGCGTTTTTTTGTGGGAGTATATTGCTGCGGTGGCCTTTGATAAGGAAGGGGCTACGAATAATGCCCTCTGGCTGAATAAATATAAATCGTATTATCCTCTACGCCATAAACAATTCGGTGGGTGCCATCAATTCGCCTCAACCATTTTCCGGAATATTCGTATTTAAGGAGCTCAGGTTTTCCTATGCCACTGAAGGGCGTTTCTTTAATTTATGTTAAAAGCTTTTCAATCTTTTAAACAATGCCAGGTTGCCCGCTTTTAATAAAATATTTTATATCTTCTTTGGCTGTATCAGTTAGCTTAAGTTCCATATATCAGCAGGTTCAATTTTAGTAGTTCTTCCTGCCTTTATATCTTCTTCGCTTTTCTTCATTTTAGCCGCAAACTGAGGGCTATATGGACTTTTTGCACCTTTTTCAGTTTTAAAATCAATCTTAAGGGCTTTCATAATTGCTTTCAAAGCAGTTAGCTGCTCTTTGTTTTTGGGCTGTACAATTAATGTTTCCATATACAAATTCAGGTTTTTTTAAATACAATTATGCCTTTTGGGCGTTGTACTTTAAATTTTTTACCCAATTTTCTGCCAACCTGTCACCGTTTAAACACAACTTCCTGACTAATTATACCTTTCACCTTTCACCTTTCACCTTTCACCTTCAATTAACCGCTATTTTAACTGCCAAACTTAAATTGGCACAAGCCTTGTTAAATAGCAGGTATAAAACAATCAATAAAGAAAATATAACGATATGGCTAAAATAATTGGAATCGACTTAGGAACAACTAACTCGTGCGTGTCAGTAATGGAAGGTAACGAACCTGTAGTTATTGCTAACAGCGAGGGTAAACGTACTACGCCGTCAGTAGTTGCTTTTGTTGACAATGGCGAGCGTAAAGTTGGCGATCCGGCAAAACGTCAGGCTATCACCAATCCTACAAGAACTATTTATTCTATTAAACGCTTTATGGGTAACCAATTTAATGAGGTTACTAAAGAAGCAGGCCGTGTACCATATAAAGTAGTTAAAGGCGATAACAACACCCCGCGTGTTGAAATTGGCGACCGCATGTATACACCTCAGGAAATTTCAGCAATGATACTTCAGAAAATGAAGAAAACTGCCGAAGATTTCTTAGGTACCGAAGTTACTGAAGCGGTTATCACAGTACCTGCATACTTTAATGATGCACAGCGTCAGGCTACTAAAGAGGCCGGTGAAATTGCAGGCTTAAAAGTACGCCGTATTATTAACGAACCTACTGCTGCTGCTCTGGCTTATGGCCTTGACAAAGCACATAAGGATATGAAAATTGCTGTATTTGACTGCGGTGGTGGTACTCATGACGTTTCGATCCTTGAATTAGGTGATGGCGTGTTTGAAGTAAAATCAACCGATGGTGATACTCACTTAGGTGGTGATGACTTTGACCAGGTTATTATCGACTGGATGGCAGACGAATTTAAGAGCGATGAAGGCATTGATCTTCGTAAGGACCCTATGGCTTTACAACGCTTAAAAGAATCTGCTGAGAAGGCTAAAATTGAGTTGTCAAGCACTGCTCAAACAGAAATTAACTTACCATACATCACTGCTGTTGATGGTATGCCAAAACACTTGGTTAAAACTTTAACCAAAGCTAAATTTGAGCAACTGGCTGATAGCTTAATCAAACGTACTATTGAGCCTTGTAAAACAGCATTGAAAAATGCCGGTTACAGTACTTCGGATATCGACGAGATCATCCTGGTAGGTGGTTCAACCCGTATCCCCGCTATACAGGAAGCTGTTGAAAAATTCTTCGGTAAAGCACCTTCAAAAGGTGTAAACCCTGATGAAGTGGTTGCCATTGGTGCAGCTATTCAAGGTGGTGTATTAACCGGCGAAGTGAAAGATGTGTTATTGCTTGATGTTACCCCGCTTTCATTAGGTATCGAAACTATGGGTGGTGTAATGACCAGACTGATAGAATCAAACACAACTATTCCTACTAAAAAATCAGAAGTGTTTTCAACTGCATCTGATAGCCAGCCATCTGTAGAGATCCACATTTTACAGGGCGAGCGCCCAATTGCATCTGCAAACCGTACAATAGGCCGTTTCCACCTGGATGGTATACCACCAGCACCTCGCGGCGTGCCTCAGGTTGAAGTAACTTTTGATATTGATGCAAATGGTATATTACATGTATCGGCTAAAGATAAAGCAACAGGTAAAGAACAAAAGATCCGTATTGAAGCATCTTCAGGTTTAACTGATGCCGAGATCAAGAAAATGAAGGACGAAGCTGAGGCAAATGCTGATGCTGACAAAAAGGCAAAAGAAGAAGTTGAAAAACTGAACGCTGCCGATGCCCTAATCTTCTCGACCGAGAAACAGTTGAAAGAGTATGGCGACAAAATTTCAGCAGATAAAAAGGCACCTATTGAAGATGGCTTAAAGAAACTGAAAGAAGCTTTTGCTGCTAAAAACTTTGACGAAATTGATGCAGCTCAGGCTGAATTAAGCAACGCATGGAACGTAGCATCAGAAGAGATGTACAAAGCAACTGGTGATGCCGGACAAGGCCAACCTGATGCAGGTGCACCACATGCTGAAGGCAATGCCGACACCGTTACCGATGTTGACTTTGAAGAAGTAAAATAATCCCTATCCTCTAAGAGGTTTATAAAATAAAAACCCCGGCTATTAATTTAACCGGGGTTTTTTATACGATTTATCTTCCTCTCCACGCGTCATTGCTGTAACGAAGCAATCTCCAAACGTGCTAATCATTGGACCTTAAATGTTTTATGTGACAAGATCTCATCATAATGATTAGCTAAAGTTAAATGCTACTCAATGCCGGCTTGTTTCAATATAGTCCGGGCAGTTCCAACAGGCAAATCCTTTTTAGGGTGAGGAACAACTGCTCGTTTATTTGTTTGCGGATGAATAAATATATGATGACTCCCTTTTATCCGATCCAGAACAAATCCGGCAGCCTTAAGTAAATCAATAATTTCATGAGAACTATAAGCTTTCTTGCTCATGCAAAAAGTTGTAGGTTATACTCAAGTACATCTTCGTCTGAAGGGATGTCCTCGCCATGTTCCTTTAAACTTTCAATGTATAACTCAATCGCTTCTTTGGCATTAAATTTAGCTTCTTCTAAATCTGCACCATAAGTAATACAGCCGGGTAATGCTGGTACGTTTACGGTATACCCACCTTCAGGCTCGGGTTTAAGCAATATTTTGTAGGATAATGACATATTTAAAGTTAGCTATATTTCATTGAAAATCAATTTTAATAATTTTCATTACCACAAGAGCGTTCTCGATTACCTGTTAAAAAACGTTAATTATCCTTGATTATCATCCTTTAGTATTAATTTCAATACTGATATGCGCCCACACAAAACAATAATGGCTTTCATTTTGGCTGCTTTAGCGTTGGTTAACGCCAATGCACAGAGCGAAAAAGTTCAGCAGGGATTATTATTGAAAACGGGTACCGGCATTCGTTTGGGAAGTATCCAGATTTTAAATAAACGTACGCTGTCAAAAGCAAGATCAAGCACATTTGGTGTTTTTAATATTACCGCTTCGCAAGGCGATACTTTATTGTTTACCGGCGATAACTTTCAATCAAAAAATGTTGTTGTTACTGATTTTGCAGACAAGGTGATCTACCTTGAGCCCGCAATCCAGTTGGACGAAGTGATAGTAAAGGAATATTCAATAAAAAGTGATATCAGGGAAGTGCAGCGCGGATACCGCGAGAAAAGTGTTTTTTATACGGGTACGCCCCATTATTATTACCTGGTACTAAAACCGATGACCTTTATTTACGAGAATTTTAAAAGCGAAGTGCGCGAAGCCCGTAGATTTAACCGCTATGCCCGGCAAGAAATGGCATCGTACCAGGTTACAGCCCGCTTTAACAATGCCATTATGAAAAGGGCCATCCCAATTGATAACAGCCAACTGGAGAACTTTAGATTAGCTTACATGCCAACGCTAAAACAAATAAATAGCTGGGATGATTATGAACTTATCAATTACATAAAAAGCTCGTATGCTGATTTTAAAAAGAATGCTTCAAATTACCAGTGCTTAAATCTGTAAAAGGTTATCAAACAAAAAATCCCGCCGTTGAGGCAGGATTTCATTATCACAATTATATTTTCTTACGGCCAAAGGTTCTCTGGGTACGTACCATTATCAACCAGTGTCGAAATACATTTCTGCACAATTGGCTTATCCTCTTTGTATGTAACACCAAACCATTTGGCATCAGTTGGGATCACTTTAAACGCTGCTTCGCCGCTTTTTATAAGCTCGTCGCCAATTAAAGGGATAAAGAACTCAGCTTTAGGGTCATTTTCATGAGCTTCAACAAATGCTTTAAATAGCGGCACTGTTTTGTCAAAAACAGCAGGTGTAAATCCCCAAAAGTTCATAGAAACTGGGGTGTTTGATGGCAATGGAACTTCCTCGCCATTTTCCTCATATACTACGCTGCCATCTTTTGCAAAGTAAACTTTTAAGCGTTCGTTAATGGCAACCATATTGCCTTCGGCATTAACCTGGCAAACGCCGCGCGATACAGTACCATAATCAGACAATGTTTTATCAACCTGGTAACCAATGATCGAGAATTTATCATCGGCAACTTCTGTATTTAAAAAATCGGCCATCTTTTTAAAAGCATCATATCCATAAAAATCGTCAGCATTAATTACGCAAAATGGTTCATGAATTTGGTTGCGTGCCGCTAAAACAGCATGAGCCGTACCCCATGGCTTCGCGCGTTCTATTGTTTTATCAATACCAAATGGTTTTAAATCATAGCTCTGGTAAACATAATCCGTTTCAATACGACCTTTTAGTTTTGGCTCAAAAATAGCTTTAAAAGGCTCTGCAAATTCTTCGCGGATAATAAAGCTTACCTTACCGAAACCTGCTTTAATGGCATCATAAATAGAGTAATCAATAATTGTTTCGCCGTGAGGGCCAAAGCCGTCAACCTGTTTCATGCTGCCATAGCGACTGGCCATACCTGCTGCCAGTATTAATAATGTTGGTTTCATAGTTTGTAATGCTCTTTAGGCACTTTTAGATAAATATGGTTTAATTATACTTTAATACGGCTTTTGCAAAATAGTTTTTAGCCGGCTTTAATTATTTTATATACCTGAAATCTTGTCCGGCTTTAATGCTCAATAACGTTTCATAAATAAGGCGAATCACATTGTCAACATCCTCTTTATGGATCATTTCGACAGTGGTATGCATGTAACGCAACGGTAACGAGATCAATGCCGATGGCACGCCATCATTTGAATAAGCAAATGCATCAGTATCGGTACCGGTTGAGCGTGATGATGCCTGGCGTTGGAAAGGGATATTTGCCTTTTCGGCAGCAGCAATCAGCAGTTTGTTCAGGTTGTTTTGAACAGCAGGCGCATAAGATACAACGGGCCCTTTACCACAAGCCAAATCGCCCTGCGTAATCTTGTTGATCATTGGGGTTTGCGTATCATGCGTAACATCAGTAACAATGGCAACGTTAGGTTTAATATGATGAGCGATCATTTCGGCGCCGCGTAAGCCTATTTCTTCCTGTACAGCATTTACTATGTATAAGCCAAATGGAAGTTTAATGTTGTTTTCTTTAAGCAAACGGGCTACTTCGGCAATCATAAAGCCACCAGCGCGGTTATCAAGTGCACGGCCTACATAATAGCGGTCGTTAAGCACCATAAACTCATCTTCGTAAGTAATTACACAGCCTACATGGATGCCCAGTTTTTCAACTTCATCCTTTGAAGTACAACCGCAATCAAGGAAAATATTTTTTAAGGTAGGAGCCTCTTCTTTTTCACCAGCCGAACGGGTGTGAATGGCCGGCCATCCAAAAACGGCTTTTACAATTCCTTTATCGGTATGGATATTTACACGTTTTGAAGGCGCTATTTGGTGATCTGAACCACCGTTACGGATAACATATATCAATCCGTCATTAGTAATGTAATTTACAAACCACGATATTTCATCGGCATGTGCCTCAATTACTACCTTGTATGCAGCATCTTTATTAATGATACCCACCGCGGTACCATAATTATCTACATAATAATCATCGATATAAGGTTTTATATAATCAAGCCACAACTCCTGTCCTTTCCACTCGAAACCGGTGGGTGATGGATTGTTGATATATTTTTCAAAAAACGATAACGAGGTCTTATTTACAACGGCAACGTGCTGTGCCTCATCTGATTTCTTTTTAGCCATAATTTTATTAAATGCCTCTGTTAGAAGCAACGGACAAATATAATGATATTGATGAAAGCTAAAAGGGAAAAGTCGGAAAGTCCGCAGAGATGAAAATATTAGGCATTCCGATACGGAATATAAATAAATCATGAATTATTGATCACTTAACATTTACTTTATGTAATCACCGTTCCTTTGCGGTGAGTAATTCATTTTTAAAAGATCAGTTTAGTTAGTTAGTGAAACCAGCCTATGCATACGGCTGGTTTTTTTATGTCGATTTTTGCGATTAAATGGTATATTGAAACCCTATATGTGCTACTGATAATGAAAATATTTAAACCCGCTATTGTTGTTTTACTATTGCTGTTAAGTGGTTGTGCCGTAACACAATACGTTAATATACCATTGGAGTACTCGCCAAAGCTTTTGTTTAAGCCCGGTAACGTAACTGTGCTGGTAGTTAATCAATACGATTTAAGTGTGGCCAAAAATTACACCAAACGCAAGCTTGCAGCCCTGCAGGCAGGGGCCTATTCGTCAGTTAAGTATGCCGAAACTCAGCTAAAACAGCTTCCCAATACAAAAACTATTTCACTGGTGGACTCGGCACAGTTTGTGGCAAACACCGATTCAATAAAGCTTTTGGTTGCAAAATACCATGCCGATTATGTGCTTGCCTTAAATAAATTTGCCGCAAGTGTTGATTTGGGTGACGTTGACAATTCAGCCGCTTATTATAATAGCAATGTTCAGGTTGAATTTGTGCTTTACGAGAGCGACGGCGTACATTTTAAAAAACTAAACGGCCAGGCAATAGAGGCCCAGCCCGAAACTCCGTATGCTGGTTTGTTAGGATCATTGGTAATTCATCCAACCGTTGGTGGCAGTAAAGCAACTATCAATATTGCTGCCCAAAATGCAACCCAAAATGCCCTGCAGGATTACTTGCCATACCACATCATGAACCCGCGGCCGCTTTATACCGATGAGATTTTTGGACCCGCCGTAAAAGAAATTTTAGCAAGCAATTTTGATAAGGCCGACACGCTTTTAAAACCGTTTTTAAAGGATGCTAATGCAGTTACTGTAAGCAAAGCGGCTTATAACCTGGCTGTGGTATACGAAGGCGAAGGTGATGTTGACCTGGCCATAAATATGGCTAAACTATCCATTAAGAATGCGCGAAATCAATATGCAGCTAATTTATTGGAGGATTTGGAGAAGGAGTAATAGCCTTTTCCATAATCTCATAGTCGTGGCCATTTTTTGAGAAGAACTTGCCGGTTTGCACAAAATCAGCCTTTAAATAAAAAACTGTTGCTGAGATCCGGGCATTGCACCAGATGCGCGTGCCACCTTCCCGCCAAGCAAAGTCGGTAATATATTGTAATAAGCTATTGCCTATCCCTGTTTTTTGTACCGATGGATCAATAGCCAGTTTGCGAAACTGAAAGTCCACCCCGTTTTGAAAAAGAGAAACTACGCCAACCAGCTTATTATCCCTAAACGCTCCAAAGTGTACACCATGTTCATCTTCCTCCATCCCCATTTTATGTTTCATTTCGTCGGGATACAAAACATCACGCCTTAATTGCCAGGTAAGTTCGGGACGGATTTGTTCGATGTGTGCCATATTTAAGATGTTCAGCCTAAGGTCTTATAAATTAATCGGTTTAAATTGCTCTGCTCAATTACAAATTCGAAATCGTAATTCCGAAATCACAACGGAATATTTCCGTGTTTTTTCCTCGGATTATTTACTACTTTATTTTCCAGCATTTTAAAAGCATGGATTAACTTTAGCCGGGTTTCGGCAGGTTCAATCACTTCGTCAATAAAGCCACGTTCGGCAGCGCGGTAAGGGTTGGCGAAGATGTCTGAATATTTAAGCTCCATTTCTTTCCATTTGGCTTCTTTATCTGCGGCGGCATTTATCTCGCGTTTAAAAATAATTTCGGCTGCGCCTTTGGCACCCATTACTGCAATCTCTGCCGACGGCCATGCATAGTTCATATCAGCGCCGATGTGTTTGGAGTTCATTACATCATAAGCGCCGCCATAAGCCTTGCGGGTAATTACCGTAATGCGCGGCACAGTTGCTTCGCAAAAGGCATAAAGTAATTTTGCGCCGTTGGTGATTATGGCATTCCACTCCTGGTCGGTGCCCGGTAAAAAGCCCGGTACATCCTCAAATACCAGCAAGGGGATGTTAAAACTATCACAAAAGCGCACAAAACGGGCTGCTTTTGTCGATGAATTAATATCTAATACCCCCGCCAAAAAAGCAGGCTGATTGGCTACAATGCCAATGCTGCGCCCGGCCAGCCGCGCAAAACCTACAACAATATTTTCGGCAAAATCTTTGTGCACCTCTAAAAACGATCCCTCGTCAATCACATGATCTATAATATCCCTTATATCATACGGCTGCGAAGCGTTTTCGGGCATAAGGGTATTAAGCTCTTCCCTTAGTTCATTTTTAATTTCATAGGGTAGGGATGGGGCTGTGTCCTCACAGTTTTGAGGCATATAGCTCAACAGTTTCTTAACATGCTGAATAGCTTCTATTTCATTAGCACAAGCAAAATGCGTAACCCCCGATTTAGTGGCATGTGTGGTTGCCCCGCCCAATTCTTCGGAAGTAACTACCTCATGTGTAACCGTTTTTACCACGTTAGGACCGGTAACAAACATGTAAGAGGTGTTTTCGACCATTAATATAAAATCAGTAATAGCCGGCGAATAAACAGCGCCGCCCGCGCAAGGCCCCATAATGGCCGATATTTGGGGTACCACGCCCGATGCCATGGTATTGCGGTAAAATATATCGGCGTAGCCACCAAGTGATACAACGCCCTCTTGTATGCGCGCACCGCCCGAGTCGTTTAGTCCAACAACCGGTGCCCCGTTTTTCATTGCCAGATCCATTATTTTACAGATTTTTTCGGCATGCGTTTCTGATAGTGAGCCGCCAAAAACAGTAAAATCTTGCGAAAAAGCATATACCAAACGGCCATTGATGGTGCCGTATCCGGTTATTACCCCGTCACCCGGATATTTTTCATGCTCCATTCCGAAATCGGTAGATCTATGGGCAACCAGCATTCCAATCTCCTGAAACGAGCCTTCATCCATCAAAAAATGTAAGCGTTCACGCGCGGTAAGCTTTCCTTTTTTATGCTGACTTTCTATCCTGGCCTTACCACCACCTAAAAGAGCCTCCTGGCGTTTTTGCTTTAATGTTTTTATCTTATTTTTCACAACACTGGTTTGTTTAGTCCGAAAGTCGGGAACTACCGGAAGTCCGAAAGATATTGATTAATCATTTTAAAACGAAAGTTACATTTAAAAATACAGCCAATCAACCCGAAAAAAACTAACAGAACAATAAAAATCAAAAAATCAGCGCACAAAAAAAATCAACGAAATCTTCGTAATCAAATAAATCAACGGTCCAGATTTAGTAAATTCGTTAAAATCAACAGAAGTATTGGCAACCTATAACATCATATCAGTTCTTATATTTTTAACGGCTGTTTCTGCTTACATCAATGCCCGTTGGATAAAGTGGCCGTCAACCATAGGCATTATGGTTATTGCATTACTTTCGTCCATCCTTATTGCAATTGCGGGGCATCTGCTACCGGTCATATCATCACGCGCGCTGTTTTTGGTAAAAAACATAAATTTTGAGTTGGTGCTGATGAAAATTATGCTCAGTTTTTTATTGTTTGCCGGGGCCTTGCACATTGATGCCAATAAGTTGAAGAACGAAAAATGGCCGGTATTTATATTGGCCACTGTGGGTACATTTCTATCAACTTTTTTGGTGAGCATAATGGCTTACTATCTGTTTTTGCTTTTTAGTTTACCGGTGCCTTATATCTATTGTTTGCTGTTCGGCGCATTAATTTCGCCAACAGATCCTATTGCAGTTATGAGTATACTCAAACAGGCAGGTATCCCAAAATCACTCGAACTAAAAATAGCAGGCGAGTCGCTTTTTAATGATGGAGTTGGAGTAGTGGTTTTTTTAACCATATTCGAGGTGGCCATAAACGGAACGGCTCATTTTTCGATATCAGGCACCGCCATGCTTTTTTTAAAAGAAGCTGGGGGCGGTATTTTATTTGGAGCAGCACTGGGCTACGCTGCTTATTTTTTAATAAAAACAATTGATAATTACCGGGTTGGTGTTTTAATTACCCTAACAGTAGTAATGTGCGGTTATTCGGTTGCCGATCATTTTCACCTTTCGGGCCCGCTTGCTATTATTATTGCAGGTATTATATTGGGAACCAAAGGCAAAAGAGAAAAGTTTTCACAAACCTCGCGGGAGCACCTCGGCCAATTTTGGGACTTGATAGATGAAATTTTTAATGCTGTTTTGTTTCTCCTAATAGGCTTAGAAATGCTGGTGATAAAAATCAACTTCAGTGTAATGTTTATTGGAGGGATAATGATCTTTTTGGTTTTACTGGCCCGCTACTTATCGGTCATATTCCCGGTATTGTTTTTGCGCTTATGGATAAAGTTCGAAAAAAATGCCGTATTGATATTAACCTGGGGCGGCCTTAGAGGTGGACTCTCTGTAGCAATGGCCCTCTCACTACCCGAAGCCATGCACCGCGATGAATTTGTACTCATCACTTACATAATTGTAGTTTTCTCAATTGTTGTACAAGGCCTCACCGTAGGCAAACTTGCCGCCAGAAGCGCTTGAGCAGTTGGCAGTAGCCGGTTTGCAGTAAGCAGTTGCAGTAGGCAGTAAGAAGCTAATCGGTGAAATCAAAAATCAATCGGTGAAATTCAAGTATCATCAACGAAATCCACGTAATCAAATGAATCAACGGTCCAGATTGGCCCGCGTTGACAGCACCACCACACTAATCCCCATAACCGCAATAAACGCAAAAGAAGCCCTTAGCGTAGCCAAGCCCGCTATAAAACCAATAACAGGTGGCCCAACCAAAAAGCCTATAAACCCGATGGTTGATACCGCGGCAAGTGCAACGCCGGCCGACATGGTTTTTGACTTACCAGCTGCGCTGTAAACCATCGGCACTACCGACGACACGCCTGCGCCCACCAGCAAAAACCCCGCCATAGCCGTATAAAAATAAGGGAAAATTAAAGCTATTAATAAGCCCGTTGCGGTTAATGAGCCGCTTACCTGCAGCGTGCGCCGTAAACCAAAACGGTGTGAAAACCAATCGGCTACAAAGCGGCCGCCTGCCATGGTGAACATAAATGCGGTAAAACCTACTCCCTGTAAAGCAATTGGCGCTACTATTACTTTTTTAAAATAGATAACACTCCAGTCAAACATGGCGCCTTCACATATCATCGAACAAAAAGCAATGCTTCCCAGGGTTAGTAAAGGGGTAATAAGTCGTAAACGTTCGGTAAGCGTTAAGGTTGATTTGGCTTCGTTTTTGGCTGTACCGTAATCATCATACAAATATCGCGAAGCTAAAAAGACGCCCAAAGTAAGGATGCCTAAAATAATAACGAAGTGATGAAAAGGATCAACGCCCCGCCCAATCATAAAAGTACCGATACCCGCGCCTGTAAACCCGGCCAAACTCCATAAGCCATGGAACGATGCCATTATGGGTTTATCGTGTAACCCTTCGGCTGCTACAGCCTGCGTGTTAACAGAAATATTAACCGCATTGCTTGCGAATCCATAACATACGAGGCATATAATTAACTGAAATGTATTTTGTGCAAGCCCTAAGCTTAAGAGTGCTACGCCATAAACTATAATAGCCGAAAGCAATAATCGCTTGCTTCCTATTTTAGTAATTACCCAGCCCGAAAATGGTAAGGACAACATTAAGCCTACAGGCAACGAAAACAATACCGCGCCGAGGGCAGCATCCGAAAGTCCCATTTTTTGTTGTACTGTAGCAATGCGCGATGCCCAGCTGGCAAAGCATAATCCGGCCATGAAAAACAAAACACCAACAGCAATACGCAGGGTGGTTTTATTAATAGTAATTGGCCGTATGGTTGCATCCATAATTATTTAATTATAACTTAGTGTAATTATTACACTAAGTGTGTTTTACACAAATGTAATCATTTATTGTAATATGGAGGGGATTTGAATTGGTTGTTTCAGCAAAGCATTTGGTTAATAACTGATTTTACCTCAGTAATTTCTTTTGTGCTAAGTTTATTTAACAAAGTGGCTCCAATTCTTGTTTGATCTACGGTTCTTAACTGATCGAGTATAATTGAACCCCTATCGCCGTTTATGTCGCAAAGTACCCTTGAGGGGTAAATTTTAAGCGTATGGGTTAATGGCGCAATAATAACGGTTCGCAAATATTTATTCATTTCATCCGGCGAAATAACAACACATGGGCGTGTTTTACTTACTTCACTTCCTGTTGTTGGATCAAGGTTTATCCAATGAACAGCGTATTGCTTTACTACCATTTCCAGTCTGCAATATCCTCATCATTAAAAACATCAGGAATTACCAACTTGTCATCACCATTGGCGGCCATTTCTTTAAAAGCCTGCTCCCATCCTTTACGTTTTACTTCCTTGGGCGCACTAATAATAATGTGCTTATCTTTAACTTCAATGCTAACCTCATCATCAATAAAACATTCCTTTAAAAAACTTTGAGGCAATATAATACCCTTCGAGTTTCCTATTTTTCTGATACTTGATTTCATGTATTAAAGTTATAACAAATTATAACAAAATACAACAACGATTTATAACGATTTTTGAGCATAAAGGTTCAGCAATTCCCATCCGGCCCGCAGCTTTCGCCTTCAATAATTTCTAATTTGGGTTTATGGTTTTCTTGTTGCCACTCGGTGTATGCTTTTTGAAGTGTTTGCTCAAAAACGGGCACAGCCTGTGCGCCTGATACACCGTACTTATTATTCATTACAAAAAACGGAACGCCTTGTATGCCCAGTTGTTGCGCCTGGGCAATATCATGCTTTACGTCGTCGGCATAAGTATTGCTATCAAGGGTTTGTTTTAACTCGGTAGCGTCAAGGCCTATTTGTTTGCCTAACTCAATTAATGTTGCGTGGTCGTCAATGTTTTTGCCATCGGTAAAGTAGGCTTTAAACAATTGTTCTTCGGCCTCAATACCCTTACTCTTACTTTTGGCAAAATGGCTAAACCTGTGAGCGTTAAAGCTATTGGCCACTATCGCCTTATCAAAGTTATAAGTTAACCCGGCTTCGGCGGCCATTTGGGTAACCTGGGCATTCAATGAACGGGCATGATCAATGGAGAAACCCTTTATATCGGCCAGGTACTGGTCAATATTTATAGATGGGTCCGTTTCTATATTAGGGTTAAGCTGAAAGCTTTTCCACTCAATTTCAATCTCGTCTTTATGCTCAAAATTTTGCAGCGCACTTTCAAATCTGCGTTTGCCAATATAGCAAAACGGGCACATCACATCCGACCATATTTCAACTTTCATAACCAATACTTTTTAGTGTAACAAATATAATTGCCTGCCTTAACATCAGCGTAAGCAAAAAGTAAACTTTATCAATTCTTAACATCAAAATGGGTATTAAGGTTTTCCGCAATTAACAATGTGTTTATAGCTGTGCTAAAACATTACTTCCACAATTGCGTTAATTTTCATAATTTGCGTAACAGATAAATTATTTACCCTATAATTACTATTTAATTGCAAACTAACTTTCTTGAAGATGTTGAGGTAATAGGCCGCATGGATGTAGTGTCCACCATTCTGGAGGTTATTTGCCGTACAACAGGAATGGGCTTTGCCGCCGTGGCAAAGGTAACCGAAGACCGCTGGATTGCCTGCTCTGTATTGGATGAAATTAATTTTGGACTGCTGCCGGGTGGCGAGTTAAAGGTTGAAACAACCTTATGCCACGAAATAAGGCAAAGCGGCAATGCCGTGGTTATTGATAAGGTGAGTGAAGATGCAGTATACTCAGGCCATCCTACGCCCGCTATGTATGGCTTTCAAAGCTATATTTCAATGCCGATAATTAAAAAGGATGGCAGCTTTTTTGGTACGCTTTGCGCTATTGACCCTAATCCGGCAAAGTTAAATTCGCCCCAGATAATTGGCATGTTTAAGTTATATGCCGAATTGATATCATTCCATTTGGATGCCGGCGAACAGCTTGCATACACCCAGGCAAGATTATTAGAAGAGCAAAAAACGGCCCAGTTAAGGGAACAGTTTGTTGCCATATTGAGCCACGATTTACGAAACCCCGTAGGTGCCGTATTAAATACAGCCCAAATGATGATGCGCATGCCACTGGATGACCGTTTGATGCACCTGGCCAATATTTTGCTGGATAGTTCGTACAGGATGAAAGGATTGATTGAAAATGTGATGGACTTTGCCAGCGCCAGGCTCGGCGGCGGCATAAGCCTTGACCTGAACGCTGATGAACCGGTAGAAAAAAGCCTTAAACATGTGATCAATGAGTTACAGATGATTTGGCCCGATAAAATCATCGAAACAACTTTTAATTTGAAGGAACCGGTTAATTGCGATACCAAACGTTTGGCGCAGCTTTTTTCTAACCTTTTGGGTAATGCACTTACCCACGGCAAGGCAGACGAGTCCGTAAATGTTAAAGTCGAAAGTAAAGATGGCCGGTTTATACTGTCAGTAATCAATTCGGGTAAAAATATTTCTGCTGCCGCAGTGGAACGTCTTTTCCAACCTTTCTCCCGCGGTGAGGTAAAGGCCGGGCAGCAGGGATTAGGGCTTGGCTTGTATATAGCACAAGAAATTGCCCGTGCACATGGTGGTATTATCGAGCTGACGTCAGGCAACGACCAAACTTGCTTTACTTTGCTTATGCCAACCCAGCAGATTTCCTGAACCATAAATCCCGGTTTATATTCCATTTGCCTTATCACATAACTTATTCTTTTTCAAGGCTTCAATTATTTCTATTTCATTATTTATTTATATAGATTTAGCTCCGCATTAAGTGAATTTATTTAGTTGATTAACTGAGTGGTTAAATAGCTCGTTAATACTTAGTAAACCTAATAAACTTAAGCAACGATTAACCAATTAAACGATGCCTCATATTCCTTTAGATGAAAACCTGCCCGGTATTACCGGCTTACTTAATTACCGGCAGGATACTGCTTTGCCTATAAGACAACTTACACAGATCTTATTACGTGGTGAATCAACATTAACCGAAGGCGAAAGGGAATTAATAGCCACTGTTACTTCGCAGGGTAATCAGTGTAAATTTTGTACGGCCGCGCATACCGCTGCCGCTGATGTTCTTTTGGGCGAAAGCGAGACAGCCGAAAGGGTGAAAAATGATCCTGAAAACGCGCCGGTAAGCCCCAAAATGAAACACCTGCTCGAAATTGCCCACAGGGTGCAGGCCGACGCCCGCACCGTAAGCACCGAACTGGTTAACAAAGCCCGCGAGGAAGGTGCTACAGACCTGGAAATACACGATACCGTTTTAATTGCTGCCCTGTTTTGCCTTTACAATAAATATGTTGACGGGCTGGCAAGCATTACACCAACAGATCCGGCTTTTTATGAGAAGCTGGCCAATATTTTAAAAACAAGCGGCTACATGCCATCGGCAAACCGGTATGCAAGTCTTAATGATACCAAATGAAAAATCAGAACAAATCATCAATTTTTTGGATAGGGATAATACTGTTGGTAGTGCCTGGCTTAATACATGCTTACCTATTGATGCCTTTCCCGGGTAGTCAGGAGTTAAATGCTATAACGTTATGTTATTATCTCGAAAAAATAGTGATGCCCCTGCGTATAATCGGCGGCATCTTTATCATCTGGTATTTGGTTAAATTTTTTGGAAAAAATGCCCTTCGCGGTAAAATAATAAAGGGAACAGTGCTGGCACTTTGCCTGGCAAGTTTTTATTTTACTGATTATATGTATAAGGCCGAAACGATGTTTGAAGAACCACAAACCATCAAATTTGCCAATGCTATCCATAATAAAGTACCCGAAAATTTTGTGATTATTGGCGTGGTAAATAATGGTGTAGCCAAAGCCTATCCGCTTATTTATTTAGGTTATCACCATAAAATACAAGATAATGTAGGTTCTGAACCTGTGCTGGTTACGTATTGTACCATGTGCCGCACAGGCAGGGTTTATAGCCCAATTATCAACGGTGCAAGGCAAAACTTCAGGCTGGTTGGCGCAAGGCACTATAACGCCATAATTGAAGACGAAACTACCAAAACATGGTGGTATCAGGCAACAGGTAACGCCGCAGTTGGTAAATTAAAAGGTGAGCATTTACAGGAGCTTCCTTACGAACAATCAACCTTAGCCTCGTGGTTGAACAAACACCCCGGCTCGCTAATTTTACAGCCCGACGAGCTTTACCTTGGTGATTATAACGACCTTAAAAACTACGACCGTCTGCAAGCTGTTGATAAAGACAGTACCCTGAAAAACAAGGATACCCTCATTAGAAAGAGCTGGATGCTGGGCGTTATTGTTAACGGAGATGCCAAAGCTTATAATTGGAGACAATTATTTAAAAAACGCATTGTAAATGATCAGATAAATCATCAACCATTATTAGTAGGCATCGAAGATGACAGCCTTACTTACCATGCCTTTAACAGCACTGTAAATGGAAAGATATTGCATTTTAAGCTGGACACTGCAGGTACGATCACCGATCAGGAAACAGCCTCGTTATGGGATTGGGACGGATTAGCAACTGCCGGAACACTAAAAGGGTGCCGCCTAACCAAAATACAGGCTTACCAGGAATACCTGCACTCATGGAAGCATTTTCACCCTAATACATTGTTTTGGAAGGAGTGAGTTAAATAGCAGCAGCAAGCTTACTAATATCGCTATCTATTATTAGCGATTCTTCTGCTTTTATAGGATAGTATTTATTTAGAAGCATTTTTATTAACAAGTAGCTTTGAGTAGATTGAACAGGCGGGGTAGCCAATTCATCAATAAGTGAACCCATTAGTTGAGTTTTTTTTGCTTCATATTGGCTAATCATGAAATCAGAACTCTCGAGTTTGCGATGAACAGAAATCAGCTCATCCAATTTCTTGATGTCTTCAATCAAGTCCATAAGCTTATATATTTCACTTTTTTTCATCTAATCAAATTTACATAATTATTTCTAAAAAACCTTTGGGCAGTTTATTCCCTATTCTATTTCTCCTTGTTTTTGCAAAGTGATCCATCCAATATGCTTTATCCAACTGGTACGGCGTATAGCGCTTATGGGCGGGCGGATAAACTCTTATAATATAAGCGTCCACTCCAAAAGTGCTTTTAGAAGCGGGATATTTAAAATCTGCCAAACGATCTCCCAGTTCATCAACAACTGAAAATTCAACGAAAGTTACAAGATCAATATCATTCGGATTGGGCTTTTTCGTTGCAAAAGATCCGTCAATCCACTGTATAAGCTCTTCGTTATTGCATAATTCTTTCAACGCTTTTGAATAGGAAATGTATTTGTTAAACAGATCCCCCCTTGTATAAGATATTATACCGTTTACAAATATTTCTTCTAACTCGGTAATATCAGATACAATATTTGTATTTGGTATCAACAAGCCTTTGGTATTAAATTTTAGCATTAAAGGAATAAATTTGTAATGGGGATTAAATTCAAATATCTGTTTTATAATGCTATTTAAGAATAAATCCTGAAAGGACGTGCATAACAACAAGCAAATTTCTCCATAATTTCATCGTGAAGTATCGAAACAATCACACACTTTACACGGTGCATTTGCATAGTCCATGATTGCTTCGAACCTCTATTTCAATGAAAAATTATTTGCTCAAAAGAAAAACGCCACTCTCAATTTAGCAAAAAATGGTGTGCCGGGTGTAAAGCTCATCTGGTCAACCGGGGCAGTTTCGCCTTTTAGCTGGCTTACTTCTTCGGCCTCAAACTCGTTCCAACGGGTGTTAAATAGGTTTTCTATGGTTAAACCTACTTCGTATCGTTTTTGGGTATAGTTTACTTTAAGGTCGGTTACGTAATAGCCGTCAGCTGTTAAAGTATTGGTATTGTTGCCCGGGCGACTATGCAGGTAACGGTAACTAATGCCTCCGTTTATGCCATTGTTAAACTTAAAATCTAAGCCGCCTGTGCTGGTAAAGGTAGGGGCGAGCGCAAGGTATCCATGGCCTGCAAGGCTGTCCGTTAATCGCGGCTTAGCCAGGTTAACATTCAGATCAGCAAAAAGCCATTTGGCCAACTGGTATCGTGCCGAAACATCGATACCTTCGCGCCGGGTTTTGCCACCGGGTTCAATGGTGCCATCATCAGTATAAACAAACTCCTGTTGCAAGTATAAATACCAAAGTGCGGCATTGATGTATAAGTGCGGAATCGGTTTCCAATTAAGACCCAAATCAGCACCATAAGCTGCAGGCAGGGTTTCAAAACCATTATTGCCGATAACTGTAATGGCACTGTTGGAGTGGAACCCTTTACCCGCCTTTAAATAAAATTGCACCTCACTATTTGCCGTGTATTGCAGGTTAATTTTGGGGCTTACAATAACATTGGTTTTTGTACTATCATGAAAGTTAAAGTTAAAATAATCAAGCCTTGCACCGGCGTTTAGCAGCCATTTGCCGTGCTCAAAAGTTTCGTCGACGTAAATATTGGTGTTGTTTTCTTTAATGTCGCCCAGTTCAATGTAATCAATTAACTGGTACTGCTCGGTTACGTCGCTGCGCTCGGTTCCGTAGGTTTGGTCAAAGCGACTACCCAGACCTATGGTTGTGGTAAGCTCATCTTTACCTAAATAACTGTGTTTGGTTAGCCTGCCATTGTAGCCGTACATATCCCTTGTTTCATTTTGCTGTTGCTCGCCGCCCAGACTGTCATCCGCAAAAAACGATGTATTAACATGCAGCATAAAACTGTAATGGGTATAGTACAACTGGTTCTCCATGGTCCAGTTATTTTTTAGGTTGGTGGTAAGCCGGGCGTTAATATTTATGCGGCTTGTTTTGCCACCCTGTGCACTGTCAATAGTACCGAAACGGTTAATAGGGGCAGCTATTTCTGGTACTTTATAAACTTTGCCATTGTCATCAATAGCGTTGGTATTGGCGGCTACGGCCCGCTCAGGTATTTCGCCCGATGCCACCCACGAGGTTGTAAAAGCCGAAGCACTTAATGATAGTTTATTATCATCGCCCATTTGTTTAGTGTATTTGCTAAACAGGTTAAAGCGTTTATAATGCTCGGGCAGTTTAAATGCGCCGTCGGTATAATTGTATTCACCGGCTATGTAAGCATTTTCACCATTTTGTTTGGCTTTGGCGCTAAGTAAATCAATAGCCCCGGCAAGCCTGAAGGTGTTAAACTGACCTCCTTCAATACTGATTAAGCTTTTATCGAGCGCATCCTTAGTATTAAAAGCCAGGTAACCGGCGGTTGTAAAATCGCCCATGCCGGTATAGTATGGGCCTTTACCATAATCAAACGTTGAAACTGTTTCGGGGATCAGGAAATGCAGATCGGCATAGCCTTGCCCGTGAATGTGCGATACCATGTTAACCGGCATGCCATCAACACTAACATTAATATCGGTGCCGTGGTCGGCATCAAAGCCGCGTACAAAAATCTGCTCGGCCTTGCCGCCGCCCATGTGCTGGGCAATAAACAAGCCGGGCACCAGGCGCATCAAATCCTGCGATGAATTTACCGGGCGCAGGTTAAGATCAAGACTACTTAACGTATGGAAAGAGTTATTATTTAATTGGGGCGATACTACTACCTCTTTTAGGTCGATAGCGCCGCGCCTTAGGGTAATTACCGTTTTTTTTAATGAGGCTGATGCTTTTACCGGCGTGGTAGTATAACCCATATAAGCAACAAGCAGAGTAGCAGTATCAGTGGGAAGCGATAGTTGAAAGTCGCCAAATTTATCGGCAATGGTTGTTTTTACTCCGCAGCTTATGCCTGCATATTGCACAGGCTGGCGGGTAAGCTCATCAACTATTTTTCCTTTATATATTTTTTGCGCGAAGCTAATATTTACGCCTACGGTAAACAAAATAGCAAGGCACGCAATTTTTTTAAAAATGTGCATTTAGTAAGGGTTTTTATAATGGCTATATTTCAAAAGCGTTGTCATGATGAGGTTCCCGGTTGTGATGATGAATTACGTCAAATCACAATGCGGGCAAGGCCTCTGCGCGCGTCCTTCGACAAGCTCAGGATGACACCCTTTAATAAATCATTAATTGTTAAATAAGTAAACAAGAGCTATTATTTGCCATATTAAATGCAGCGATAGGTATTACCGAACTGGTAATCAGCGCAAGCAGAGAGACAAATAAATAATAAAGATAGCTTAGCCGAGTTGCGGAGGCTGAAAGATGGGACGGTTAACAACAGGCAAAGTAATGCGATGAACAGGCACCTGCATTACTTGCAGCACTTGCGAATAAAACCGGATGTCGGGCTGTTGGATAAAGGAAGCTTCCTGGAAGAGGTTCTTTTGCGACTCGCGCTCATCACTCTTTTCTTTTTCCTGGGCTTGCCTTATTTTTTTCAAGAAATAGCATTTGCCATTACAATGAAGCCACGGTTTATTACGGTTTTCGCAGAGCTTTGTAGCAATATAGTTCCTGTTCAACTCAAAGCCTGCGTAAATAAACAGGCGCGAAAAGTTGGCAGCAACCAATGCAACAATTAACAAATAAGCACTTAAACGACGTACCATACGGGCACAAAGGTAAAAATGCTATGGGGAAAAGGGCAATTAAAATAAAAATAGTGTCCGGTTTAAGAAAAGGATGTCATGCTGAGGCACTCGAAGCACGTGGGCAAAGGCCTACACGCGTGCTTTTGGGTTTGAATTCGATGGATTGTGGAGCTGGTCCATCGAATTCAAACCCATTTTAACCACTTCTGCATTTACTTTGTATCCCTCTTAAGTGTAGTATGCATTTTCATCCCTTCATAATCCAAATTCATACTTATGGAGTCGCCATAGTATTTACCGATATGTTTAATAAGCACACCTTGCGTATTAGTGACGCTAAATGTAATATCATTACCGATTACCTTGCCGCTATCAATAGTAACATCTACCCCCTGCGATTGTGCAGTACCGGTTAGCTTTTCGCCATCCAGTTTAAAATTATAGGTAACATCCATACTATTCCCGTCAGGTGTTTGTAAAGTGCCTGTCCATTTACCGGTTAAATCAGCAATGGCCGCAAAACAAACCATAAAGCAGCATACCAATGCCATTGTTGTAAAAATTTTAATTTTCATGATGTGTCAGTTTTTATATAGATAAGATGCCTTGACGGAGTAATAAGTTACACCATAATTGCATTTTTTAGGATAAACTGATACCAATAAAAAAACCTTACCGGTTGGCAAGGTTTTGGGAAGCTAAGTTGTTTTAAACAACAAATTTACTTGTCGGCTCTTTTTATAGTAAAATGTGTTTTTTGGCCGCCAAAATCAATGTCCATCCCGCACGAATCGGTATACATTTTGCCGGTGTGCGGGTAGTCGTTGCCATCAACCGTAACTTTAAAGCTAAAGGTATCGCCACTGATTTTTCCGTCATCAATAGTAACTGTTCCTTGCGGCGAATCGGCAGTGCCGGTAAGTTTATCGCCATCGGCCTTAAAATTGTAAGTAACCGGTAACTCATTACCATCGGGTGTTTTGATAGTTCCGGTCCACTTTCCGGTAAGGTCTGCAACTATTGCAAAACAAACCATAAAACAGCATAGCAGTGCTGTAGTTGTAAAAAAATTTCTTTTCATAATTGAGGTCTTTATTCTCTAAAATTAAAGGTTTTATTAAATAAAAAGCAAGTCGGGTAAAAATATTTAATTGATAATTGTTGCTGTGTTAATATTTGACAAACAACTGATAAAACCACTCCCATTGTTTGTTGCAAGTAATAATCATTAAAAACAAACCATAGCGTTTACAAAAGTGTTATCTTTAAATAAACCTCATAAATTATGGCAAATTTTCAGGAAATTATAGCTTCTGACAAACCGGTACTGGTTGATTTTTCGGCAGAGTGGTGCGGGCCGTGCAAAATGATGCCACCCATTTTAAAACAGCTTAAAGATGCCATGGGTGATAAAGTGACGATTATTAAAATTGACATTGATAAAAACCCGGCGGCGGCCAATGCCTATAAAGTACAAAGCGTACCCACACTGATGATATTTAAAAACAGCCAAACCAAATGGCGCCAAAGCGGGGTGGTGCAGGCTAACCAATTACAGCAGGTGATACAGCAGTTTGTGTGATTTGTCTGAACCTGGATTTTTAAGATTTAATGGATTTTCAGGATTGCCAATTGGTATCTCAAAAATCGATGTAATCCCCTCAATCCCGGTTCATACAAATTAATACTCCAGTTCGCGGCAATTAAAGCCTGCAGTTTGCAATATAGCCTCAATATAACGCGGAGATATATCGTTGGCTTCAATCCTCAAAATATTGTCGCAATCTTCCAGATCAAAATTCCATTGACTGATAGCCGGAACCGCAGTTAGCAAAGGTTTTACCTTCTTAATCTGCTCGGGCCTTTCAACACTTGTTGTAAATATCAGTATATCCATGCTTTTGGTCATTAGTCATTGTTGATTAGTCATTATTTATTAGTCTGAATTATTAAGTCCAAAACCGATTAACATAACACGGCTTTGGACTTAAGACTCCGGACTTAGGACTCCTTACTGCCCTCCGGTTCGGCGGTAAAATTATCCCATTTGTCTTCAAAGCGGCTTCCACGGTGACGTCCCCATCTACCTCTGTCACAAAAGTGATCCTTCATTTTTGCTTTAAACTTTTCTCTTTCTTCGGGGCTCATATTTTTAAAGCGCTCCTCCATCTTGTTGCGCATCCATGGCGCACCGCCATGCATACGATGTCCGCCGCGGCCAAAGCCAAACAGTATTTTGCATAAAACAAATATGCCAAGGGCTTGCCAAAAAGTTATTGCGGTTACGTGTAATATACCGGGCAATAAGTAGTTCCATAAATTCATCACCACAAAGCCTACCAGGGCCAAAAAGGCTGCTGCTGCAAATGGGATAAAAATTAATTTCTTTCTATTAAATGATGGTCTCATGTTTTTAATTTTTTAATATTCTGTAATTTCCTCATACAATTGTTTAAGCCTTTTGCGCAGGTGCAGCACCGCATATCGTTTGCGCGATACCAGGGTTTGTACCTTCTCGCCTGTGTTGTCGGCTATTTCGGCAAAGGATATGTCTTCCAGTTCGTGCCATATAAATACCTGTTTTTGCTCTTCGGGCAGTTCGTCCAGTGCAAAAAACAGCTGTTCCCAAAAAAGGCCTCGCAGGTATTCTGTTTCTGGCGTTTTTGCTTCCGTCATCAGGATGGCTTTAAAATCCGGAGTTTCATCGTCATCAGCGTCGGGAAGCATATCATCCAGCAACATTTCGGTATGCTTTTTATGCTTATCCAGTATTTTATTACGGGCAACGCGGTACAGCCATGCACCCGTTTGCTCAATAGGCTCCGAATTTATTACCGAACTAAACTGGTACCAAACATCCTGCAGTATGTCTTCGGCATCGGCATCGTTTTTTACCCGGCGCCTAATAAAGCCCAACAAGTTTTTACCATAGGCTGTTATAGCTTGTATGATAGTGTTGTTTTTTTCTTCGGGCATTACGGCTGTTATCAATGTATTGTGGTTTTATAAATATAGAGACGATTGCGAAATCAAAACATTTTATTTTATTTAAAAAAAGTTTAGTAGTTAATAGATCATGGTTGATGTTCATGGTATTTCATTGATCTTTGTTATTATTACCCTAAACATGAAGCGGCCATTAACTATGATCCAAGAACCATTAACAATAAAAAATGAACCGCGTTAACTACTATAACATACTGGCTATGCTTGCGGCATCGTGCCTGGCAGTTATTATACCGTTTGAGCTGGTGTTGTTGTCGTATGCTATACTTGGCCCAGCACATTACCTTACCGAAATCTCCTGGCTCAATGGCAGGCAGTTTTTCACCCTAAAAAAGTACGATTTTCTGCTTATCGCTGCTACAGTACTCGTAACGTTGCTGCTTAAGCTGCCTTATGCTAATCTTGTTTTTTATACTTTCGGCTTGTCATTTATCCTGCTTGTTGTTAAAGGTTCAATTAACCGGTCGCTGGCTTTTATTATTCTTGTTTTTGCCGGGTATTTTTTGCTTACCCACAATATTTTGCGCACTATTTTCGGGTTGTATATCCCTACGCTTATTCATGTGTATGTGTTTACCGGCGCGTTTATGTTATTTGGAGCACTTAAAGACAAAATTGTTTCAGGCTATGTCGCCTTTTTTGTTTTTTTACTTTGCCCGTTGCTGTTATGCTTGCTGTTTACATCGTATCATACCACGCCTACTGCATGGGCCATAAGTAACTATGGCGATTTTAGACGACTTAACAGCACCACCCTCCGCAATCCCTTGCTAAACATTTATACCAGCCGGGCCAACATCATTTTAACCCGGCTAATAGCTTTTGCCTACACCTATCATTATCTCAATTGGTTCAGTAAAACCGGGGTGATTAACTGGCACCGTATTAGCATTACCAGGGTAGTAATTATTTGCGTTATATGGGCCGCGTCGGTAATTTTATACTTTTATAATTATCGGCTTGGTGTTAAATGGCTTTTTATTTTAAGCCTTGGCCATGTGATATTAGAATTTCCGCTAAACCATCGTAGCTTTATTGGTATTGGAAAGGAATTGAAGGGGAGGTTCACTGGTTCATTAGTTCAATAGTTCATTGGTTCACTGGTTTATTATTCAATCGTTTGTTATTTAGGTATAAAAACGAAACTTACGTTTACACTTTCTTTATTTATTGTTAATTTTAATCTGTTTGATGGCCCCTAAAGACGCCCGGCCGCAAGTACCCCACAAGCAAAGACCAATAAACCAACTAATGAGCTACAATACCAAACTTGCCGATAGAATACGTGAAGCTTTAGTTGACCAGCCCGAGGTGGAGGAAAAAGAGATGTTCCGTGGGATATGTTTTATGGTTAACGGAAAAATGTGTGTTTGTGTGAGTGGTAACGAAATGATGTGCCGTATTGGTGCAGAAGCATTGGATGCAGCGCTTGAAAATAGTTATGCCCGCCAGATGGTGATGCGCGGAAAGCCGATGGCCGATTATGTTTACGTAAGCGAAGAGGGATATTATAATCAAAAAGATTTTTACCATTGGATAAAACTGTCGCTTAATTTTAATCCCAAAGCAAAAGCGTCCAAGAAAAAGAAATAGCGTAAAGCAACACTATTAACATAATGAAGAGTTAGTTTTGTATTAGTTTAAAACTTAGAAAAGGTTTATCAACTATGAATACACCTATTAAAAACACAGGTCTATGCGTCGTTAAATTCGGAGTATTAATGTTATGCTTTTTTCTTGCTGTAACAAAGTCGAATGCGCAGGCTCCTGCCGATAGTACGGCTCAGGCAAAGGAGATCATTACCACAATGGAAAATTCAACCAGCGAATGGAACAAGGGAAATCTGGATGCTTTTATGATGATGTATGATCCTTCGGCCACTATGATGATGCCAACCGGCCCCGTGGGGATGCATGCGATATGGGCATTATATCAAACCAAGTATTTTACAGGCAAAATGCCTAAACAAAATTTGCGTTATAGCGATATGAAAGTACGTTTTTTAGGTAGCAATTATGCGCTTTTAACCGGAAGCTTCACCTTGTATGGCAATAATTTACCCGATCGCTCCGGCAGGTACTCACTCGTAATGGTTCATAACAAAAACGGATGGAAAATCCTTCACGACCATTCGGGTTAATATTACTCCAGCCCCAAATACTCTTTTTGCTTAATTTCAACCAATCCCGAAGCCTGATCGCGGCGGAGATAGATGCTCACGTGGTAAAAATTACTATCAAACAAGTAAATATTATTGGTGGCATCCGCGCCACGAAATTTCAGTTCAAGGCCATATCTTTTGGCCTGGCTCACCATGTTTATAACGTTTTGTGCATCGGTACTGGTATAATTAACGGTGCGTAATATAGTGCCGTCAAATAACTTGGTAAAAGAACCTACATTAATGGTTTCGGTATTTGGTTTGGGGCCCCTGTTTTTAAAATATTCAAGTTCCTGCCCGTTAACATCCATTGTATAATCCTGTTTAAAGGCACTGCCTTGTTTCAGATTATCATATACCTGCCGGTTGGTTAGGCTGGCGTAATAAACCAGATCATTAAATTTAACGCTTTGACCGTACATGCTTGCACAGCTTAAAAGTAACAGGATTAAAAGGATCAGGTTTTTTTTCATCGTTGTTTATTTACCCAAAGATAATTGTTTTTAATATCGATCCCAATTACCTGCATGATAGGTTTTTTTTGGCTGTTTTTTAAATCTCATTTTATTTAGTCATATTATCGAATGGCATAGGTCAAAATGCTGAAATAGAGGTTATTTAATCCTGGTGTATTTGTATAGGTAATAGTTCACACCGTCGGCAAAAGCATCCATTTTTTCAAAAATCAGATTGAACTTATGGCATAATCCGTAATGATATCAATAGCATTGGCCGGCAATTGCAGGGTAACGTATGGGTTCCATTTTTTGGTACTTTTAATTCGCTTCAGGCCGCTCAATTCATGTTAATAATTTTGTTCAATACCTTCTAAAGCGCTCTTGTGTTTCGGGCACATCAGCCCAAAAACAGCGTACGCGCCGGTTTTTCCATAAATATGCTGAACGTCCAACTATCGCGTATTATCGTTCCATACTTTACCTCGTTTTAAATCTGGAAATTTCGTTTCCCTAATGTTTTTGCGAAAATGAAAGCAGCGGTGCCGGCATCAGGTTGAATAAAAATACTTTTGTTACTATAATAATAGTTTTGTTGTTGATTTTAAACAATAAATATTAATTTTATGTGAATTTGTTAATTAATGTTAATTATACAGTTTTAATTATGCTCTAGTTGTGCGTTAGCGTAATATTGTGTTACGCTTAGCATTTGTGGCTTACCTGTTAAGTAATATAGCTCCCAATTATACAATTGGGTATAGCTTTTGATAAACAGTATTATAGTTGAGTATTTTAATTTAATGGTCTGAGGATCATGGATATATAAGAGCTTGGATGAACATTTAAACATGTAGTCTGAGATTTAGTTGACCAACATTATCTGATTAATGATGTTGCAGGCGTTCCGGGGTGAGATACGGAACGCTTTTTTGTTGTATAACCCTTCTTTGGGTACGTCATCTCAATAATAAATGAAATAAAGAAAACATTTTAGTTTGGTTTTAGGTAGTGTATAGTAAAAAACGGCTTTATGAAACACGCATTTATTATTGGCTCAAATGCTTTTATAGTACCCGGCGGCACTATATTTTATGGTGATAAGCAACATGATGAAGCATTTTTAAAAATCAACACCATTTATCATGATACCACAAACCCTGATAACGGTACCCACCTGGATGTTGATTTGAATATTAAAGACACCGAGGGGACAGATATTATTATTACAGGCAACAAAGTGGAAGCGGGTTCTCCCTATACTGTTAGCCAAACACGCGATAGTGTAAAAGTGCTGCGGGCTGATGGTTCATTGGTTATTCATGTACACCAGTTGGATGATGAATCGGCAATGAGTTTGGAACACAATGTTACCGCAGAGCTCGATGTGCATGCCCCAGTTGTTGCTATACGCTTAACTGGTCATTTTTTGTTAGATACCCTTAATGTGGTTGCCGAAAACGAAAAGCTTTACATTAACGAAATTGGCTATGCCTCATCTGCCCGGGCCGGTGAAAATAAACTCGTATTTACTGCGGAGGGAGTTTTGCTTTAGTTGATGAGTTCATAGATTATTGTCGATAATTCTTGGTCGGATGGCCCATAGCCGATGGTTTGTAGTGCATAGATCAGTTGTGGATTGAACGCCACAAAGAATCTAAACAAAGTTTGTAATAGAAGAATCGCGTGTAACCATAAACAAATAGCCATAAACCATCAACTATGAGCCATGAACGGCCACGGGCACCCTGTTGCGATAAAGTGCCATCACCAGTAATACCATGCGGTTATACGTTTCAAGCCCCTGTGGTTGATTGTTTACTTTTAAAAACCTGTCGTAAAAAATACTGCTTACCGTTTCTATTTTGCTTTGGTATGATTGCCAGTAGGCGCGCTCAATAACAAAATCGTGATGAACGGCGGAAGATACACGTGGCTTTAGCGCTTTATTTGCCAGGCTATCGCGATAAAACAAGGCATGCATAAATTCATCAACCGCCAGGTGGTAGGCCGAGTATCGTAATAAACGGTCGTGTGAGCCAACTCCGGCTAAAAAACCTGCAAAATCAGCCTCGTCTTCAGCGCCGTATCCCATTTGGTGCGACATCTCATGACAGGCAATAACAGGCTTGTTAAAAACAGGCATCTGGTAATTTAGCTGTGCTTCGCCCGTAAATGGATTGTAATAGCCCGATGTGCCGATATAATTAAGCAACGGCGTTAAAATAGATGGTTTAATATCCGGGCTATAAGTACGGAAGTTAGCTGAGTCGTTAGATAGTTTATGGATAGCTGTAATAGCCGTTTGATATATAACGCTGTTTGATTGCGAAAGATCGGCAGGGGTGAGGCGGGCACGGGTGACGTTTGCGCTATCGATGAGCATGGTTGTAACGGCTTTTAAATCAGCTGTAGTATAGCTGGTGTCTTTTAAATTCAGTCTTTCACCTGCCGATGGCCTAAAATAATTCATCCCCCAAAAAAGATAAAAAACAAATATGGCCACTTCAATGCCTATTGTAATGCCTAATATCAATTTTATGGCTTGTTTAAGTTCTTTCTTAAACACCAGTTTAATTAAACGGTACGCGGCATAAATAAAGTAGGTCATTACCCCCAGATACAGCACATCCCCAGCACTAAACGGAAAAATATTAAGCAACGGGTGTAGCACATAACAAACAATGGGGTAAAAGCCTTCGGAGTAATAACGTTCAACCAATTGCGGGTAATCAGCAAAAAACATCAGCAAAAAAATGCAGCAGGTAAGTATTGCAACGGCAATTAGCCTTACTTTGAGTGATTTTTTACTGCTTTTATTTATCATAGGCCGGTAACGGAAACATTTACACAAAATAGGTAAAATATACATGTATTAAAAGCAAATAAGCCTCATAGCACGCTATGAGGCTTATTTAAAATATAATTAATACTTCTTTTTACTTTATTGAAACCGGAATACTGATTTTGTCCCAGTTCATGCTGAAGCCGTTTTTGGTGATAATGTAAACCAGGCTTTCGTGCATAGCTACTTCTTTTGGCTCAACCATTATACGCAACTGATCTTTGCTGGCATCATAATTAAATGCACCCCATTGTTCGGCTGTTTTGTTAAATATAACCGTCCATGGGCCTTTTTCAACTGGTATTACAAAAAAGGAATATTTACCGGCAGGCAAAGGCTTGCCATCTACCATAATATCCTTATCAGTGGTAAATGTAGTGGCCGAATCTGCACCGGCTCTGTAAACTTTACCATAAGGCTCCAAACCGCCCCATATTTTACGTCCTTTAACATAAGGGCTTCCGTAACGAATGCTTATTGTGGCACCTGCAACCTTACCGATTATACCTGTGTGAGGGCTAGCCGGCTTTTTCATGTCTTGCGCTAAGGCAATAGTTGATACTAAAAAGGCGCATACAAATAGTGTAAGGGCCTTTACCTGAAATAATTTTTTCATAAAATGATAAACTTACTGGTTATAATTTAATTGTTTATAAAGGTAAACTGAAATTCGGATTTTAACTACTTGTTTAATAATATCCATCAACCATTTTACAACATTTATTAATTTTTTAACGGCATTTTAATTTATAAAACCAAATACCTGTTTTAATGTTTTAATAACAGGATCACATTGCAGTTAGGAATTGACCGAAAGGTTAAACAATTGTTGTGATTTTGGCCTCATGTCTATAGGCATGGGGTTTTTTATTGCATAAAAATTAATATTTAACTGTGTTTTAAAAGCTTATAATCCTTTAATGTTTTATAAATATTATTGTCATCAATAGCTATATATTTGTTCCCAATGCCCTTATGGCTAATTGTCGATCTGTTTAAATGAAGGATACTAATAAAATACTGTACATTTTATTGTTTGTACTGGCACTGGCGATAAACTTCGCAGGTATCAATCTGCACTTTTTTACCGACGATCAGGGTTTATATGCTTCTATCGCTAAAAACCTGATATATAAAAAAGATTTTCTTCAACTGTTTTCCTATAACGTTGATTGGCTTGATAAGCCGCATTTCCCGTTTTGGGCTATATTAGTGAGCTTTAAGTTGTTTGGGGTGAGCACCTGGGCATACAGGTTGCCCGCGTTATTTTGTTTTACAATAAGCCTGGTATATACTTATCTGTTTACGCGTAAATATTACGGTTGGGAGACCGGAGTTTACGCCGTTTTTATATTGATGACAGCCCAGCACGTGCTGCTTTCAAATACCGACATAAGGGCCGAACCTTATTTAATGGCCTTTATAATGGGTAGTATTTATCATATAGCGCGCCTACACGAACGGCTTACCTTTGTTGATCTGCTCCTTACGGCCCTGCTCACCGCCTGCGCCATAATGACTAAAGGCATATTTGTTATTACCGCAATTTATGGAGCCTTAATAGGGCAGGCTATTTTAACAAAAAATATTAAAAGCCTGTTTAAATTTAAATGGCTTTTACTCTTAATATTGACCGCTGTATTTACGCTGCCGGAGTTTTATGCCTTATACCTGCAATTTGATCTTCATCCGGAAAAGACAGTATTTGGCACGCAGCATGTATCGGGCATCAGGTGGTTTTTGTGGGATAGCCAGTTTGGCCGCTTTGTTAACAATGGCCCTATCAGCCGTAAATCGTCTGGAAGTGTGTTCTTCTTCGTGCATACCTTGCTTTGGGCGTTTGCGCCATGGTGCCTGCTGTTTTATTATGCTGCTTTTAAAAAGATAAAAGAAATTTACCAGCGTAAAAACCATGTTGAGTATTATACTTTGAGCGGCGGCCTGCTTTTATTGATTCTTTTTTCGCTGTCGCGATTTCAACTGCCGTTTTATACCAACGCCGTTTTTCCGCTGTTTGCCGTTGTAACAGCACCATTTTGTTTGGATAAGGTAAATCGTTTTGAAGCAAGGTACCGGTTGATTGTACAATGGGTGTACATAGCCCTTTTGCCTGTAATTATTATCATTGCCAACTTTTTGCTAAAACCGGTTCACGATGTGTTTTTTGGTGCCGACTGTATCCTGCTGGGCATTTTTATTATATTAATCCCGATGTTTTTTAAGGAGATGTACAGAAAAACATTCTTCTTTAATTTTGCATCAGCATTGTTTGTGGGCTTTTATTTAAACACCATTTTTTATAGAGCAATTATACCTTATAAAGGCGAAATCACAGCTGCAAATTATATCAATCAACAGCCATTTAGTAATGTTCATATCTATTCGGTAAAGGCGGGCAACAATATTTTTCAATTTTATTGCAATAAATCAGTAGATCTTGTGCCGGTTGAGCAGTTCGATAACTTTAAACCAGCAGGTGTTTCAGTTTTTTATGTAGATCAGCGATCCATGAATTACCTGCTGCAAACACACGCCAGTTTCAGGATAATAAAAACATTTGTGAACTATCCGCAGGAAAACATATTGCCTGCGTTTATAAACAAAAACTTAAGACATACTGTGCTCGATCACGTATATTTTATTACAAAACCTATTTAAAACAAAGAGCCACGAATCCGGAAATAAGGGCTAACTCCTTATTCCCAATTCCTGGCTCTTGATTCTTGGCTTTTTGTACCGCATTCGAAAAAAAAATGTATATCAATCAAATATTTCGATAAAAAAACCCGGGTTCAACGTCATAGCGCATCCATTGTGTATAAGCCCGTCTGTTGTAGTTTCCTTTTGCCGGGCTAACGGGTAAAGCCCCTATGTTGTCCTGAATCTTCATTATGCCCCAGTGATAAATACAAATCATAACGATTCATAAAGATTGCGCAGAAAACACAGGGGCTTGGCTACTATTTTTTATACTTTGAATTATTGACTACAAACAACCCCGGTACATGGAACCGGCTCAAAATAATGAGATGCAGGCGAACAATCATAATTAGCCTGGGTTTGGGCGGCTGCTAAATTGGCGCCATCTATATAAATAGTATCGGCGCCTATACCTCCCGAAAAAGTAAACGTACATAGATACCTGTTTACACCGCCCAACACATTTTTCATTTCGGTTCTGCTTAGTTGTTTTGCATTTTTCATGATAATTTAATTTAAGATGATTGAATAAAATATTACTTATTGATGAAGCGTATTCTGTTTGCCTTATTTTTTATTTCATGCAATACTAATCAAGATAGGCGCCGTAATTTTTTGTCGGCGCTTATACTTGAATTAAATTATTTAAGTATTATAAGCTAACTTTACAACATCAGGCTCCGGCAATTAAGCGGCGTACATTTTATAGTGTAAGCTCCTTTACTTTTGGCCAAGTATCTACATGCTTAAACATGTATTTAAGCCGGCAGCTGATACAACAGGCGGGAGGTGCCGCTGGCAAATATTGCATAGCGGTACCACTGCCTTTTGGTCTCAATTTTTAAGCGATATTAATTATAGTAATAGGGTTTACTACAATAAGGTTTAGGTTAAAGCCCGTTAAGCTTTATTAAGCAGTTTGTATTTAAACGTTACTGCTTGTTAATTAATAATTACTCAAAAGTAGCCAAACGTAAACCTTTACGAAATTAATTACACCAACTCCGATATTGTATATATGAATTTAGTTATTAGCGGGGCACTTATCAGCGAAGGAAATATAATTGCGAAAATGGCGAAACGTTGTTGCTTGAGGCGAAAATCGAACAATGTTGCTTCAGGGATTTATCATTGCTGGGTGCTGCTCCTGTCCGGTATTTAACTTTGAAACCAGGTAAACAATCAGCGCCCCCAGCATAGCAATTATTCCAAACGACCAGCGTAAACCGGCATTCTGCGAAATAAAACCAACAAAAGGCGGCACCAGTACAAACCCTAAATATCCTACAGTTGAAATAGAGGCCAAAGCTGTAGAGCTGCTCATGCTTTTTGATTTGCCGGCCAGGCTAAATATCATGGGCACCACACACGATACGCCAAAGCCTACCAGTATAAAGCCTAATAAGGTAGTACCCAGGTAAGGCAAAGCAACTGCCAGCAACAGTCCACAAAAAATAAATATCCCGCTAAATTTTAATACAATGTTTATTCCGAAACGAGTAACCAGTTTATCGCCAAAAAGGCGTCCGGTAGTCATGGCAACCAGGTAAATTACAAAGGCTGCGGTTGATAACGTTCTGTCCGGGTTCACTTCTTTTTGGAAGTAGAGGGCACTCCAGTCGTACATCGTATTTTCGCAGGCCATTGAGGCAAAGCAGATAAATGAAAATTTGATTAAATATTTGTCAGGTAATGAAAATACAGGTTTTCGTTCCTGTTTAACAGGTGGCTCATAGTGGGCATCTTTGATAAAATAAAGCGTAACTGCAATTAATCCGATACTCACAAAAACAAAGTGCCAAACTGGTAACACATTAAAATATACCATTACCAATCCAAAAGCTGCCCCGGCGAAACCTGCCATACTCCAGATGCCATGGAAAGTGGCCATTATTGATTTGCTGTATAAACCCTGTACTGCAACTCCCTGGGTGTTTATTGATAGCGTCATGAGGTTACGGGCCGATCCGAAGAAGAACAGTACCACTATCAATTGCCACATGCTGCTTGACAGGCCCACAAACACCAAAATAACACTTAAAAATAGCGAACCAAAAAGCATAATGCTCCTGCTGCTATAATTACTCAGCAGCCTGCTGGTAATAGGCATTGTAAACATTAACCCTATTGGTAAAGCAAATAATACAGTGCCCAATTGCGCATCATTTAAGTGAAGCTGTTGTTTAATGGTTGGTATACGCGATGCCCAGCTTGCAAAGCCAAAGCCTGATATAAAAAAGAATATAGCAGCGGCTATCCGTAATTGCCGGGGTGTTTTTGGATGGGTTGATAGTTCGCTCACAAAAATATTTAGCTAAAAACAAGAATCACGAGTCAGGCAGCAAGAGTAAAGAAAAGATAAAACCATTTTCTATTAATGAAGTCTTTTAGACGCTAATTATCTCATTTATTGATTCTTGGCTCTTGATTCTTGAATCTCAATTCTAACTTTACGATACATCATTTTGTTTCAACAAGCGTATGGCCTGCACAAAACGATGCTTATAAGTTTTGTCCATTGCCGTAATGGTAACACCATACTCTTTGCCTGATGTTGAATGGATAAACTTAAATCCGTCGGTTCCGTTGTATAGTACTATGGCAATATGACCAATTCTGCGGGTGTGTTTTTTGGTGCCGGTAAACAATATAATATCACCGGGTTTTGCATCCTCCAGCTTTATCTTTTCGCCTACATTAGCAAAATCACCAGAGTAACGGGGAACGTTAATATTAAACTTTTTAAAAACGTAACCTACAAAACCCGAACAATCAAAACCAAGCAGCGGGTTTGACGATGCAGGGCGATATTGCGTCCCTATTAATGTTTGCGCAAAGTTTAAAACGCTATCAGCCGATAAACTATCTGTATTGAAATATGCTCTTGTCGGGGTTATTTTATGGTGCCGGTTAATCTTACGGTGAGCCTGCGCGGTATTAAACAATACGGCAACCAGGCAAAAAAGGATAATTAGGGTAAAAAAATATTTCCTCATTTCTGGGCGGCAATTTATAAAACTTATTCTATTAGGCAGAAATTTTAATGATAAATAAAAATTTGCCTAATAAATAAAAGCCGGCCTGCTACTGTTAATTTTTTGATACTTATTTGCTTCCTCCACCGTTATCATCGGGTGCAGCATTATTATTGTCGTCTTTCTGCCTGTCTTTTTTAAATTCAAGCTTGCCAAATTTGTACATCAGGCTGATGCCAAATGAGCGTAGCGGAATCTGGCGCAGGTTACTCTGGTTAAAGTTACTGCCGTAAGTTGTGGTGTTCACGTTTACATACTGGTTAAACGGATTAGCGGCTGTTAGGCCGATACTTGCGTTCTTTTTAAGAATCTGTTTGCGCACCGCAAAATTATAAAACACAAATCCGGGATTGGTTCCCTGAATACCCCTTTGTGACGAACGATAGTTGATGAAAAATTCAGCAGCTAAATCGTGCCCAAAATCATAACTACTGTTTAAATTAATGCGATATGCAAAGCCACTTACTTGCGGACTGCCCGGGTTATCGGTTATCCTATCAGCAAAAAACATATTTGAACGTAAGTTTAGCTTGCCTAAAGGTAATGATCCAAACAGGTTTATACCTTCTGATGTCTCTTTACCAATATTATATTGCTGCGTAAGTGAAACGTTTGAATAAGTGGTATCACCAACCTTTAAGCTCGGGTAAAAAGTGGTGAATGATTGCAAATCATTAGTGTTATACCTGTAAAATGCAGCTATGTAGATATTGCCGCCTTTGTCAAACGATCTGTTATAGCCCATTTCGAAGTTATGGCCCAACTCGGGTTGTAAATCAGGATCGCCGGTGCTGATATTGTGCGGATCACTGATATTGTAGAATGGATTAAGCGAGCGGTAATCAGGCCGCTCCAGGCGATATGAATAGCTAAACTTAATGCTTTCGGTTTTATCAAGCTTGTGTGATAAAACAAACGATGGCGCTAAAATTCCGTATGATGGAATCTCTGTATCGGGGTAATTTGTAGTAGCCGTGGTGTACTCATACCTTAAGCCGGCCTTACCATCAATAAAGTTGTTAAATAACGAAAACGTGGTCGACAGATAATAAGCAAATATCTTACGGTCATAACCAAAGGTATACGATTGCGAAGGATTAGGCACATACATGCCATTGCTCAGCATTTGCGTACTAACCACATTGTTTAAATTCTCAATTACCGCTTTTGCGCCTGTTTCAATGGTAAAACCTTTTGTTACAGGTTGGGTATAATCAACAGATATGTCTGTCTCTTTATCGGTACCCGGGTTAACACCAATTGAACCCGATGTTGGGAAAGCAACGTTGGTATAATCCTGCTGTTGCGAATAATTATTTGTACTGCTGCTATAGCTATAATTGTACAAAACATCCAGCTCCTGATCTTCCTTGTTAAAAGTCTTTTTGTACGAAAGACTTGCATCATTAGAGTTATTGCTGAAACGGCTGCTTGATCCATTTACGCTTATGGTATCAATAATTGTATTGTTTAAGATCGAAGTCGTGGTTTGCTTTTGGTTGGTTATGCCATTGCTTTGATTGCCAAAATGATTGAAGTTAAAAGAGGCGGTTAACTCATCTTTAGGGCTTATATCCCAGGTAAAATTAATACCCGACCGGTATCCGCTTCTTTTAAAAGCGCTGCTCCCTTTTTGAAATAATTGCGTAACGGTATCCCTGGTATTGCTGTATGAAGTTCTATTGGCTGAGCTCGGCGTGGTACTGGTTAGCTGCCCGTTACCGCTAAAAAATGCGCTTACGCCAAAGTTTCCTTTACGTGCATTTAAATTAAAAGATCCGTTCTCCAAACGCGTACCGGCTGATAGATTTACGCTGCCGTTAACACCCTGAACCTTGCTATCCTTTAAAATAATGTTGATGATACCTCCCGTACCTGCTGCATCATATTTTGCGCCAGGGTTGGTAATTACTTCAATATTTTTAATCTGGCTGGCAGGGATGGCCTGCAAAGCATCTGTAATGCTTGATCCGAAGATAGTAGATGGTTTTCCGTTAATCAAAAATTGAATATTGGTATTTCCCATCAGTTCAACATTGCCGTTAATGTCAACCGTAACCATCGGCACTTTTTGTAAAACATCCAATGCCACACCACCCTGCGACGTAAGATCATTGGCCGGATTATAAACCAGTTTGTCAATTTTATTTTCAACAGTTGGCGCGTGGGCGGTTATCACTACATCTTTAAGCTGATTTTGAACAGGGGAGAGTAAAATATTGCCTAATACAATGTTTTTTTCGGTATTGCTGATAACAACATGATCAATTGTCTTTTTTGTATAACCTATAAAATCAATGGTAATCTTGTATTCTCCTGCCGGGATATTATCAATTTTAAAGTTTCCTTTCGGATCAGTAATTGAGCCGTTAAAAGGGGAGGTACTCCCCGCTTTAAATATGCTCACTGTAGCATAATCAACCGGTGCATTTGTAGCAGCATCGGTTACTTTACCGGTTATTTTACCATTATTGTTCTGGGCATAAGCGCCTAATGAAAATAGTATTAAAAAAAATAGTGCAAAAGAAATCTTCATGTAACAAAATCAATTATCAATTCGCAAAAGTGAGCAACAACTTTGGATAAAAACTGATTAAAACCGCAAGTAGTGCAATTGTTACAATGACGGTTATTTTAACTATAAGTGTTGATAATATGACTTTTAAACTTCGGTGTTAAAAAATCAGCACCAAACTTCCGCCAATAATAAGCGCGGCACCAGCAGCAGTTTTTAAGGTAAGTGGTTCGCCTAAAAAAATTACTGCCAGAATAATGGCAATAGCTACGCTTAACTTATCAACCGGCGCCACCTGCGAAACTTCGCCCAGTTGCAATGCCTTAAAATAGCAGATCCATGATAAACCTGTGGCACAGCCCGAAAGTATAAGGAACAGCCAGTTGATTTTGGTTAGTCCGCCAATGGTGTGCGTGCTGCCTCTGAAGATAGCAATAGCCCAGGCAATAAGTAAAATCACCACCGTACGGATGGCTGTTGCCAAGTCGGTATCAACTCCTTTGATGCCAATTTTTGCGAATATTGCGGTTAGCGCCGCAAAGAATGCTGATAATAGAGCGAAAATCCACCACATAATTGTATAAACCGGGGGCTTTACGATTAAATGGATTTCCCCGATTATGAGCAAATATGGCAACTAATACTATCGAAAATCTGTAAAATCAAAAAAAACGCCCGTGTATCTGAACGTCATCGATAAATAACATGTTAAAAATATCAGTTCGGGCAAATAATTCAGTAATCATCCAAAATCAGCAATTATATTTGATGAAAAAAAGCATTGAAAATACTGATCATTGAAGATGAGGAAGGACTAAGGGAGAGTATTGAAGAATACTTTACCGAGGCCGGCAATATTTGCGAAACGGCAAGTAATTATCAAAGTGCAATTACCAAGGTGAATCTGTACCGCTATGACTGTATTTTGCTGGATATTACTCTTCCCGATGGCAATGGGATGAACATCCTGAAAAGCATAAAAGAAAAAAACTACCCCGATGGCGTGCTTATCATTTCGGCAAAAAACTCGTTAGATGACCGCCTCGACGGCCTTAACCTTGGTGCGGATGACTACCTGGTAAAACCTTTCCATTTGTCGGAGTTAAAGGCAAGGGTGTCCGCCATTATTCGCCGCAAAACCTTCGGTGGTAGTAATCAATTAATCTTTAACGAAATTACCATTGATCTTTTAGCTAAAGAAGTTAAAGTTGGTAAAGTGCCTGTTAAACTTACCCGTAAGGAATATGCCCTTATGCTTTACTTTTTGGCAAACAAAGGCAAAGTGGTTTCAAAAAATGCCATAGCCGAGCATTTATGGGGCGATGGTATTGATATGGCCAATAATTTTGACTTCATTTATTCGCACATTAAAAACTTGCGTAAAAAACTGGTAGAGGCGGGTTGCAATGATTACATACAGGCAGCTTACGGAATGGGCTATAAATTTATGGAACAATGAAGCTGTTAGCGAGGTATAACCGCGTAAATTTAATAACCACCATAATAGTAATGCTTATAACAGGCATTATTTATTATCAGGCCATTAGTTTAATCCTCATCAACCAAAAAGATAAAGACTTAAAGGTTGAGGAGCAGGAGATTTTTGATTATGTAAAACTAAACCACCACCTGCCGCAAATATTTGAATCAGACGATCAGCAGATCACCTTTACCGAGGCTAAGCCGGGGCCGATAAAACGGGAGTTTATTAATACCATGTATTATAAAAAATGGGACAAGGACGATAGCCATCCCACCCACCATCATCACCATCACGACGGCGAATACGAATCGGGCAGGGGGTTGATCAGTTCGGTTATTGTTGGCGATAAATATTATAAAATACTGGTAGTTGAATCAAAAGTTGAAACAGAAGATCTCATCCAGTTAATATTTGGTATTACCATTGGTGTTATTTTATTGTTGTTGCTGGTATTACTGGTTACTAACCGTTTAATTTTAAACAGGCTTTGGCAACCTTTTTACCTCATCATGAAGGAGCTGAAATTATTCAGCATTGCTGATTCAAAGGAGATCCCCAAAATTGATACCGCAATTGATGAATTTAAAGAATTGAATATTGTTGTAGCCGAAATGGTGTTAAGGGTAAAACACGAATACAAAGACCTTAAAACATTTACCGAAAACGCTTCGCACGAGCTCCTTACGCCAATTGCGGTTATCAACTCAAAATTAGATACACTGATACAAACCGAAAACTTTAGTGTGCAGCAAAGTAAGTTACTTAATGACCTTTACAGTGCGGTATCACGGTTAAACCGGTTAAATCAGTCGCTTTTGTTGCTGGTGAAAATTGAGAACCGCCTGCTACACGAACGGCATCAGGTTAATCTGCGCAAACTGGTTGAAGAAATGATTGTTCAGTTTGAAGAGATATTTCATGATAAGGAAATTCAACTTAGCCATACGCTTGATGACAAGGAGATTTATGCCAGCCGGTATTTGGTAGAGATATTGTTGAGCAATCTCATCAGTAACGCTATAAGGCATAACTACAAAGGCGGCAAGATTAATATCACTTTAACTGCCGAAAAATTGATGATTGAAAATACAGGCGAAGGGGCTGCTTTGAACGATGAAAAAATATTTACCCGTTTCCATAAATCTTCCGCATCAGAAGGCAGCGGTTTAGGATTAACCATTTCGCGACAGATTTGCGAGAATTTCGGCTTTTCGCTTAATTACAGTTTCCTTAATGCGTATCATACTTTTACGGTTGATTTTAATGCCAGCTGAAGTGCTTTCTGCTGTAAATCCGGAAGTTAAAAATATTGATACATCCCAAATTAATCCAAAATTAAATTTTAGTTTAGCTAAATAAATACCCTTATTGACTTATTGAATGAAATTGTTTCTCAGCGTTATTTTATGCGCTTTTACCTGCTCTGTTTCGCTTGCTCAAACCTACACGCTTGATCATTATTTGGAGGTGGCTAAAAGTAACAGCCCCTTACTGAGGGACTTGCACAACCAGATAGCAAGTAACCAGGTTGATAGTTTGCGCCTGCTTGCCGGTTATAAAACACAGGTAAATGCTAATAGTGCAGGACTGTACGCACCAACTGTTGATGGCTATGGCTATGCTTCGGCTATCACTAACGAGCATACCATTAATGCCCTGTTAAGTGCAAACCAGGCTATCATCAGTAAAAAAAATATTAATGCCCAGTTGCAGGCTATTACGTTATTGTCGCAATCAATAGGTAACGCCACTAAGATCTCTGAACAGGATTTAAAAAAGGCCGTAACCACACAATACATTACGGCTTACGGCAGTTTGCAGCAGTTTAAATTTAACCAGGAAGTGGTTGCTCTGCTCACCAAAGAAGAAAATTTGCTTAAAGAGCTTACCCGCTCAAACGTTTACCATCAGAGCGATTATCTTATCTTTTTGGTTACGTTAAAACAACAGCAACTAACACTTTTACAATCGCGCTTGCAGTATAAAAATGATTATACTACCCTAAACTACCTTGCAGGCATTGCCGATACAAGCATGATTGAGCTGCAAGAGCCCGCCATAAAAAGAGCAATGCTGCCAGCTGCCGATACCAGCATATTTTTCAGACAGTATAAATTGGATAGTCTTAAGCTGATTAATGGTCGTCAGTTAATTGATTTTAGCTATAAGCCCAAAGTTAGTATTGTTGCCGATGGTGGTTATAATTCTGATTTTATGGGACAAGCCTATAAAAACTTCGGTGTAAGTGCAGGTTTTACTTTTACCATGCCTATTTATGATGGTGGTCAGCGGAAAATGCAATACCGCAAACTTTCGTTACAGGAAGAAACCCGCCAAAATTATAAAGCTTTTTTTGATACACAATATCACCAGCAAATTGCCCAGTTAAAACAGCAGATCGGCGAAAATGATAACTTATTAACCCAGGTAGATGAGCAAATTAAATACTCCGAAAGTTTAATAAAAGTTGATACCCAGCTTTTGCAAACAGGCGATTTAAGGATTGCCGACCTTGTGCTGGCCATTAATAGCTACTTAACAGTGAAAAATCTTAAAACTACCACTACAATAAATAAACTACAGCTTATCAATCAGCTAAACTACTGGAATAGGTAACATGAAAACATTGATCCTTAAATACAAATATATGGGCCGGCTTTGTTTGGCAATTGGCCTGGCATCATTACTTTTTTCGTGCCAAAGCCAGGATAAAGCTGCTGATGACGAAGATGCAAAAGTAGCATCGCAAACGCCGGTTACAGTTACTACGGTGAACGATAGCAGCATGACAGATTATATCGATCTGAACGCCACGTCAGTAACGCTTCAAAAAAACTATGTAAAATCCAATACCAATGGTTATATAGTACAGGTTAATGCACAATTAGGGCATGATGTAAGCAAGGGACAGATCCTGTTTACTATAAAAACCAAAGAATCGCAAAGCATAGGTAACAGCATTAATGTGTTGGATACCACTTTTAAATTCTCAGGAGTTAATAAAATAAAAGCAGCCGAATCGGGATATATTTCTCAACTGAGCCATCAAAAAGGCGATTATGTGCAGGATGGCGAGGCACTGGCTGTAATAAGCGACAGATCGAGCTTTGTGTTTATAATGCAGTTGCCTTACGAGTTAAAACAGTATGTGAAAACCGGGCAAAACGTAACGCTTACTCTGCCGGGGGGGACAAAGATTAGTTCAACAGTAAGTTCATTTATGCCAACGGTTGATACCGTTTCACAAACACAAGGCGTGGTCCTCAAAATTAACTCCAATCAGCAAATCCCCGAAAACCTGATTGCAAAGGCAAAAATAGTTAAGGCATCAAAAAGCAATACACAATCCTTGCCTAAGTCTGCCATACTGGCTAACGAAACCTTAACCGAATTTTGGGTGATGAAGCTGATCAATCCTACAACAGCTGTAAAGGTGCCGGTTAAAGAGGGTATCCAATCTGGTGATCTGGTTGAAATTCTATCGCCCAAGTTTTCGCCACAGGATAAAATTATTATAAGCGGCAATTATGGCCTGCCTGATACTGCTAAAGTTAAAATTGTAGCGCCATGACCCCTATAAAAGATACTTTTATTACGCATCGGAAGCCCATCAGTCTGGTTTTGGCCATCATTATTATGGGCGGATTGTTTGTTTACTCAAAAATGCAAACATCCCTTTTTCCGGAGATTACTTTTCCTAAAATAAAGATCATTGCTGACGAAGGCTTACAGCCTGTAAACAAAATGATGGTAACGGTTACCAAACCACTGGAAGATGCTATTAAGCGTGTGCCCAGTCTGCGTGTTGTGCGCAGTGTTACCAGCCATGGCAGTTGCGAAATATCGGCCTTTATGGATTGGGATGCCGATATTGATGTAAGCCTGCAAAAAGTGCAGGCAAGCATTGATCAGATAAAAAACGATTTGCCCGCCGATGTGAATATAACGGTGGAAAAGATGAACCCTTCTATACTGCCGGTAAGCGGGTATACTTTGGAGAGCCATAGCCGTTCGCCTATTGAGTTGCGGCAGTTGGCTACTTATACGGTTAAACCATTTTTATCGCAGGTTGACGGTGTTTCAGAAATAAGGGTTATTGGTGGCAAGGCTAAAGAATACTGGCTTACGCTAAATAAGCAAAAAATGAGCTCGCTGGGTTTAACGCCTGATATCATTAGCAATACGCTTACTACAACCAATTTTGTAAAATCAGAAGGTTACCTGTCTGATTATAAGATGCTGTACCTTACAGTTACCGATGCCACCATCAATGCAAAGGATGAGCTGGAAAACCTGGTGATCAGCAACAATCGTAAAAGGGTTATCCGTTTGAAAGATTTTGCTGATGTGGCGGTACAGGAGAGCATTGAATATACCCGTGTTAATGCCAATGGGCACGAAGGGGTTTTAATAGCGGTGATTAAACAGCCCAACGCTAACCTGGTATCGCTTTCGGATGACATGGACGGCAAGGTTGCCGATCTGCAAAAATTACTGCCAAAGGATGTAACCATAAAACCCTATTACGTACAGGCCGATTTTGTAAAGGATGCCGTTCATAGTGTGAGCGATAGCCTTTGGATAGGTTTGCTGCTGGCCATTGTGGTTGCCATTATTTTTTTACGATCAGTAAAAGCGAGTGCTACTATTCTTATTACTATACCGGTAACGCTTTGCTTAAGTCTTATTGTTTTATACGGCATGGGCTATACGCTCAACATTATGACCCTTGGTGCCATTGCGGCTTCGCTTGGTTTAATTATTGATGATGCCATTGTAGTGGTTGAGCAAATTCACCGCACGCACGAAGAGCATCCGCGCGAGCATCCGCTTAAACTGGTTAAAACGGCTATTGATTATCTTTTTCCGGCAATGTTGGGTTCTTCAATAAGCACCATTGTAATATTTATTCCCTTTTTGTTGATGACAGGTGTTGCAGGCGCTTATTTTACAGTGCTTACCAATACCATGATCATCACGCTGGTATGTTCGTTTTTTGTTACCTGGATAGGTTTGCCCATTGTTTATGTAATGCTCAGCAAACACAAGACACACTATGACGACCAGGTACAAAAAGAAACCGCACATCCGCATAAAAAACAACGCTGGGTTAAATGGTTTATATTGCGGCCTTACGTTAGTCTGCTGATAATTGCGGGCACGGTGATTGCTTTAGTGTTTGTGCCGCCATTGCTTGAAAGCGGCTTTTTACCCGAAATGGACGAAGGTAGCATCGTGCTCGATTATACCTCGCCACCGGGAACATCGCTTGATGAAACCGACCGGATGTTACGGGAAGTGGAAAAGATCATTACCAAAGAACCCAACGTTGCGGCGTACTCGCGCAGAACAGGAATACAAATGGGATTTTTTATAACCGAGCCGAATACCGGAGATTACCTGATTCAGCTTAAAAAAAATAGAAATCAAACTACAGAAGAGGTAATCAGCGATTTGCGAAAAAAAATAGCGGCCAACCAGCCGTCGTTACGGATAGACTTTGGACAGGCCCTAAGCGATATGCTTGGCGATTTAATGACGTCGGTACAGCCTATTGAGATCAAGATTTTTGGCGATGATCAGCAAAAACTGCACGCCTTATCAAAAAACGTAGCCGCCATTGTTAGCGGTGTTAAAGGAACGGCCGATGTTTTTGACGGTATTGTAATTGCCGGGCCGTCGGTAAGCATTAACCCCGATTATGGCAAACTGGCACAATATAATATTACCCCGGCAAACCTGCAGTTTCAGGTACAAACCGGCCTCGAAGGAAATATTATCGGTAACATATTAGAGCGTGAGCAATTGTCGCCCATCCGCATGGTTTATCCGGGCAACCGCAGTTTAAACGTGGCCGGTATTGAGAAACAAACAGTATTTGTGCCGAGTGGCAAATTGGTTCCGATAAGTGAGTTGGCATCAATAGAAGTTAAATCAGGCGACGCCGAAATTAATCGCGAGAACCTGCAATCAATGGGCGTAGTAAGCGCACGTTTGGAAGGCAGCAGCCTGGGTGTAGTGGTGCCGGCCATTCAAAAAAGCATCGAACAAAAAATCACCCTGCCACAAGGTTATCATATTGAATATGGCGGCTCTTATGCCGATCAGCAGCAATCATTTAAAGAGTTATTAATTATTCTGATTACCTCCAGCCTGCTTGTTTTTACGGTGATATTGTTTCTTTTCAAACAATTCAGAATAGCTTTTCTGATACTGGTGATATCGGTATTGGGGATCTCGGGTAGTTTTCTGGCGCTGTTTATTACCAAAACCCCATTAAATGTAGGTAGCTATACCGGCTTAATAATGATAGTAGGTATTATTGGCGAAAATGCCATATTTACCTTTCTGCAGTTTAAACAACGTGCGTTGGATAACCTTGCAAAAGAAGCAGATGGGCCAATTGATGAAGCAATAATTTATTCCATATCAACCCGTTTAAGGCCAAAATTAATGACTGCTTTGGGAGCCATAATAGCGTTGATGCCGCTGGCGTTAGGCATTGGCGCCGGTGCACAGTTGCATCAGCCTTTAGCTATTGCTGTAATAGGTGGTTTTTTGGTCGCCCTGCCATTGTTGCTGATTGTTTTACCAAGCGCTATGCGGATTCTTTATAAATCGGGCAAATTTCACGAAAACGTAAAGATTAATCACTAATTCACACAAATTCCCTTTTATAGCCCTTCTCAAACAGAGAAGGGCTTGGTTATTCTCGCATTTTATCTAACCCTATCTAAACCGGTAAGAAACAATATTTGCTTAATTAAACATATTCGTGAAAAATCGTGTTCATAACCAATATTTCTCCAGAATCATAGCTGATATTTATAATATAAACTAAATAGGAATTTAACGTCATCATGAAAAAAATCTATATCACCCTTTGCGGTGTACTTTGGGGCTTAAGCTTGCATGCACAAACTTATGTTTTAGATAAAACGATAGCCCTGCCCGGCGATGCAGGCTATGATTACTTATATGTTGATCAGATAAACCACCGCCTATATGTTTCGCATGGCACAACTGTAAATGTTGTTGATTTGGATACAGAGCAGCCGGTTGGCGTTATCGATAATATGAAAGGAGTGCATGGCATCGCGATAGCAAACAAAAGCAACCGTGGGTTTATAAGCGATGGCCGGGCAAATGCCGTAGTAGCGTTTGATATTAAAACCCTTAAAACTATTGCAACCATACCAGTTGATGCCAAAGGACCTGACGCTATTATTTATGACCCTTACACCGACAGGGTTTTTAGCTTTAATGGCGAAAGCAACAACTCATCGGTTATTGATCCTAATACCCTGAAACAAGTGGGAACAGTTGATTTGGGTGGAGGTCCTGAATTTGCGGTAGCCAATGGCAACGGAAAAATATACAACAATCTTGAAGATAAAAACAGCCTGAACGTAATTGACAGTAAAACGCTGAAGGTAATTAATAACTATTCGCTGGCGCCATGTGGCGGTCCAACCGGTATTGCTTTAGATGTTGCTAATCAACGGCTATTTAGCGTTTGCCGCCAAAACAAAGGCATGAGTGTGGTTGATGCAGCTACAGGTAAAGTAATTGTCACGTTGCCAATTGGCGCAGGTGTTGATGCCGTTGCTTACGATCCAGAAACCAAATTGATATTTTGTTCATGTGGCGACGGTACTACCACCATTATTAAACAACAATCGGCAGATAGCTATGCAGTTGTTCAAACCCTAAAAACCGAAAGCCGTGCACGCACACTGGCGCTTGATACCCGTACCCATAAAATATACTTAAGTGTTGCCCAATTTGAGGCAGGTACCCGTAAAACGCTGCCAAATACATTTAAAGTGCTGGTATACAAGCTTCAATAAATTATTGCAAGCCACAATATCTTTATTGTTTTTGCAGTTTTATTTATAAGTTAAATTATTTACCAAATTGCGACAATAAAAAATTGCAATAAAATTATATTTCAGTTTCATATTATTATATTAGCACCGGTACCCCTTAAAAAACCAATGATTAAAAGAACCGATTTCGTTTATTCGCAGGAGTCTGAACCACACCGAATTAGAACTAAAAAAATTTTAAAACAGTTTCCTGAGCTACGGTTACTGATAGGAAAAAATCCGTTAACCATATTTGCTATTATTGGGTTAGTATCATTTCAGGTTGTAATGGCATGGCTGCTGCACGATCAATCGTGGTGGTTGATTATAGGCGCAGCCTATCTGTTGGGTGCCTTTGCTGATCATGCTTTGTTTGTAATGATACACGAGTGTACGCACCAGTTATTGTTTAAAAACCGCAACGCTAACCGCTGGGCTTCTATGTTTGCCAACTTGCCGCAAATACTGCCAAGTGCAATCTCGTTCGAAAAATATCATATCAAACACCATTCGTTTCAAGGGGTGCACGAGCTTGATGCTGATTTGCCAAACAAATGGGAAGCAAAACTGATCGGCAATTCATTTTTTGGTAAGGCATTATGGTTGCTGCTTTTCCCTGTATTCCAAATCTTCCGTTTATCAAGATTAAGAGAAATTCATCCGGTTGATGGTTGGATAGTTACCAATTTTGTATTGCAAGCCATATTTACAACTATAATATGGTACTTTTTAGGCTGGCATGCTATAGCATTTTTATTGTTAAGCTTTTCTTTCTCTGTTGGCTTACACCCGCTTGGCGCACGCTGGATACAGGAACACTATTTAACACATAGCGTTGAACAGGAAACATACAGCTATTATGGTGCATTAAACGTGGTGGCCTTTAACGTAGGTTTCCATAATGAGCATCACGATTTCCCTTCTATCCCGTGGAATAAACTACCGGAGATCCGCAAAACCGCGCCTGAATATTATGACACACTGTATTACCATACTTCGTGGACTAAATTATTCCTGCGCTTCTTGTTTGACCGCGAAATTTCTCTCTTTAACCGTATTTTAAGAAAAGAACGCGGAAAAGTTGCTATCACTGATACTTCAAAGCCCGATATGGAGTTAATAAAGGCGTAACAAATATGTGCAATTAAACGTAGGAACCAAGAGACAACAATCAAGTCCTGATTCTTGTTTTTTGGTTCTTGTTTTTTTTTGCTTAACACTATATTTGCAATTCCTTAATTAATTTAAATACCCCTAATGCTAACATCTCTATTGTCCGAGCTTCGTGCTTTTTTTTCAACTCACGAAGATTTAACCCAGGTACTTTTATACGCATTAATCATCACATCATTGTGGGTTGCCGAAGCAATAGCCACAGGCTTTGGCGCAAAAAGCAAGTGGAAACACAGTGCTGTTAATGTCTTATTTATCTTTACGGCGCTCCCCATTCAGCTTTCATTAACCACCTTTATTATACTTATTTCGGTATGGGCTAATGTTCATCATTGGGGGCTTATTAATTTTATCCCGTATCATCATAACCTATGGGTTTATTACATAAGCCTGTTTGTTTTGCTCGATCTTTGCGAATATTGCTACCACGTAATAATGCACAAGGTTGATACCTTATGGAAGTTTCACCTCGTACACCACAGTGATTTAAAAGTTGATGTATCCACAACCGTTAGGGAGCATCCCTGCGAAACCTGTGTACGCACCTGTTTTTTAATGTTATGGACATTTTTATTGGGGCCGGCTGTTGGCGTGTTGATTTTAAGGCAAACTATCCAAAGTATTTCAAATATTTCGGCACATACAGAGTTCAGGTTATCCAACAGGGCTAATAAAATTATAGGGCTCATATTTATAACCCCAAATCTACATCATGTACATCACCACCACGAACTGCCTTATACCGACTGCAACTATGGCGATGTACTAAGCATCTGGGACAGGTTGTTTGGCACCCATAGCGAACTGGAACGCGAAAAAACAATCTTCGGCATTGATACCCACATGGACGAAAATATTAACGGTAAATTTCTGAACGTTATAAGAGTTCCATTCCAAAAGCTCGAAAGAAAAAAGAGACGCGATATTTTTTAAGCCATAATCAGATTTACGAAGTTTTCAAATGGCAATCCTTCAATGAGGCCTTTGAAAAATAAACAATAACGAATTAAATCTCGTAAGTTTCTTGCCGTTTGCGCCAACTTCTAATCGCCCTAACAAATTCACACTAAAACCGTTTCTTTGTATAAATAACAAGTAAAACGTTCAAAAAACACGCATGAGCCGTAGGCAAAAAATAAAGATTATAATACCTATTGTAATAGCCTTGTTTTTTGGTGCTTATGCGCGGCACAAATACTTTACACATCGTTCGGGTGTAGTTGGGCAATTGCGTATCAAAGCGATGAATGAAATTTCGGGTATTGCTGCCTCTGGTATCAATACCGACTTGTATTATATACACAATGATAGCGGCGATACCAGCCGCTTTTTTGCCATACTGCCGACAGGTGAGGTAAAATCAACCGTTTATTTTAAAGGCGATTCGAAAGAACAATATGGCGTTCATGATTGCGAAGATATAGCCGTTGGCCCCGGGCCGGTAAAAGGTAAAAGCTATGTTTATGATGGCGATATAGGCGATAACGGAGCCGAGCGCCCATACTTGACGGTTTATCGCATGGAAGAACAAACCTCATGGGCGACAGACAGTATTGCACACGCTAACGCAGTTCCTATTCACTTAAAGTATCCGGACGGCCCAAAAGATGCCGAAACTTTAATGATTGATCCGATTGGCAAGCTGATATACATCGTATCAAAAAGGCAGGATACGGTTACCGTTTATACTACACCACTGAGTTATAAGCCCAATGATACTGTTATGCTTACCAAACGGTGCAGGTTGTTTTTTGAAGGATACGGACTGTTTAAATGGATAACTGCAGGCGATATATCAAAAGATGGTGAGCAAGTACTTATTAAAAGCTACGTAAAAGTTTACTACTGGAAACGCAATGGCGACGAACCCATCTGGCAAACAGTACAACGCACACCAAGAATATTACCTTATCACCAGGAAAAGCAAGGCGAAGCCATTGGCTTTACTCCCGACGGTAAAGGTTATTATACCACCAGCGAAGGGGTATATTCACCCATTTATTATTACGGTATTCCGCAGTAACGCTTTCTACTTTATCCGCTCAAATCCCTCAACCTTATCCTTGTCGATTGTCTGGTTGCCGTTAACGATTGCCCCATCTCCATTTTTCAAGAAAATAGCTGTGACATCCTTATTTGCCGGTGATGCTGTACCCATAAAATCAATAATTTTCAGGTTTTTAAAGTTGTTTACCTCAATGCCGTTTGTAAAATAAGGTTGGGTTATGGTGCTGTCCCAGGTAAGTTTAAAATCAGTAAGGGTTAGGCCGCTTATATTGTGTGCAAGCAAGCCGGGGATATTGCTTTCAAACAGTTGTTCGTGCTCATCCAGGCAACCACGCAGGTCTATGTTGCCGCCCATTACATTATTAAGCTTACTGTTTACAAACTCCATCGAAACGTGGTTAAAGCGCACGTCCTGTATTAGGCTCTGGTCCGAACCGTAAATCAGGATGCCATTCTCGCTTTTGCAGGTAATGTTGGTAAAGGATACGTTTTTAATAACGCCCAGCTTACCGTCTGCTTTACCGCGCACAGCCGAAATATGGATCGGTTCGCCGTTACCCCACCAATCACCGGTATGGAGTTGGGTTTCAATGTTAATATCGCTGAAGCTGATGTTTTCTAACGAGCCTTCATCCCGCAAAAAAATGCCTATGCCACGGCTGGAATTAGTAATATTGCAATGACTCACTTCAACATTCCGAACAGAATTCTGATCTAAAAATCCAATCCTCACTCCGCTCGAATACGATTGCAGGTTACAGTTAGTAACAATAATATTTTCGGACGGATGCCTCAGACCCTTAAAGCCGGGGATCTCAAAATGATGGTCATATCCAACAACAACAACCGCATCGTCGCCTGCGCGGATGTCGGAATTGGCGATGATAACATTGGAGCAGCTGGTAACATCGATGCCATCGGCATTAGGCACTAATATGCCGCTCCACAGGCGGATACCGGTAACGCTTACATCATCACAATCGGCAAAATGCAGCGTCCAAAAGGGTGAGTTGAGCAATGAAATATCGCGCAGTTGTACATGCTTACAGTCCGAGAAAATAATCATTTGCCTTGGGCGGTCTTTCGGTACAACCGGACCGTCGCCAATACCACTTTCAACCTTGCGGTAGTTTTCTTTTTGGCGCGTAAAGCGGGTGCTGTTGGCAGCTATCTTTTTAGCCTTGTCAAAATCAAAAAACACTTTGTTGTTGCCATCAATAGTGCCCGCTCCGGTTATGGATACATTTTCGGCATCAGCGGTGTATAAGATGCCGTAATAGTTTAAGCCATATTGAGGCTTGGTATAGCTTTGGTAATCGGTAAGGTTTGGGCTTCCCTGTAAAACGGCGCCACTTTCAAGGTACAGGTCAACATTGCTTTTTAGGTGAAAAGTGCCAGTAACAAATATACCCGCCGGTACATACACCCGGCCACCACCGCTTCGGTTGCAGGCATCCACCGCCTTTTGAATGGCCGCTGTGCTAACTGTTTTGCCATCGGCCACGGCCCCATAATCTTTAATATTAAAAGTTTGGGCATACGAAAACGAAAACGCGCACAGGCAGCATATAATAAGCGAAATACGGACAAATAATTTCATGAGCAATAATTGGCAAAACAAATGTTGATAACCCGGCAGTTGTTAAAAGTTGCAGGGGGTTAAATAGGTTATTGCGGCAAACTTAACACATTGTTCATCATAAAATATAATACGATTTATACATTTATTGCGAAAATAGAAACAGCTAAAAAACTAATAAACAAGAAATTAAACCAATGAAAACCAAAAAGTTAATTGCAACAGCCCTATTGCTACTTTGCTTTTTTACAGGATTTGCCACTATTGAAAACATGAACGGCAGATGGACTGGTTTATTAAAAACCGATCAGGGCGATGAATATCCGTTGATGTATAATTTCAGGATTGATGGGAGTCATTTAACCGGTACTGCAAAAACGCCCAAAGGCGATATGCCTATAAACGACGGAACGTTAAACGGCAACACTTTTACCTTTAACGTAGTAGTTAACGGGATGGAGGTTGACCATAGCGGTAAATTTTATGGCGATTCTGTTGGGGTTGATATTAGCCTGGGAGATGCTAAATCGCACGCTACGCTGAAAAGAGCGGATCAATAGCAATGGTAATCAGCAACGCTGTTCTTCATTTAATGAATGTTGAAAGGGCTAACTTTCAGCTTTTTGGAGCGGTAAGCATCTGGTTAATTTAAAAATATTGTATCTTCAAGGGTTGTTAGTTAAAACCCTTAAAGCTTATACAGTATGCCAGCCGAGGCTCAAACTTTAGTAAAAAACCGAATCCGGTCAATAGATATTTTGCGGGGTGCCATTATGCTAATTATGGCGCTCGATCACGTACGTGATTTTTTTCACCTGGCAGGGCCATTCAGTGATCCAACTGATATGGCTACTACAACGCCATTACTATTTTTTACCCGTTGGATCACGCATTTTTGTGCGCCAACCTTTGTTTTTTTGAGTGGCGTGTCGGCTTTTTTGGCTGGCATAAAACGTACCAAAGGCCAGTTGAGCGCCTTCCTGATTAAACGTGGTTTGTGGCTCATTTTGGTTGAGGTAGTTATCCTAACCTTTGCCTTTAGCCTTAATCCGTTTTATAACTTTTTTGTGCTGCAGGTTTTATGGGCCATAGGCTTTAGCATGGTGGTATTAGGTATTGTGGTATGGGCACCGTTAAGAGTGATAGCAGTAATAGGTGCGTTGATATTTTTGGGTCATGATATTTTAGATTACCTGCAACTACCTAAAGCCGGAATAGACAACGTTTTATTGCGATTATTTTTTACCGCCAAAGGCACTGTGTTGCCACTCGGGAATAACCATTTTGCGTTTGACCTGTATGCCCTTTTCCCCTGGGCAGGTGTAATGATGCTGGGCTATGTTTTCGGGGCGCTTTATAAACCAACCTTTGATCCGCAAAAGCGGAAAACCATTTTGCTGTACACAGGCATAGGGGTAATTGCTTTTTTCTTAATTTTCAGATTCTTCAACATATACGGCGACCCGGCGCCATGGGCAACACAACGAAATGATGTATTTACAGTACTTTCTTTTTTTAACGTAAGCAAATACCCTCCATCGTTAATGTACTCCTGTATGACTATCGGCACATCGCTCATCATTCTATCGCAAATAGAAAATATTCAAAACAGGTTTACTTCTCTACTGATTGTTTATGGTAATGTGCCTTTCTTTTACTATATACTGCACTTTTACCTCATCCGCACGTTCAGCATCATTCTGTTTTTTGCATCAGGGTATAAAACCAGCCAAATTGTAACTCCCAATGCCCCGTTCCTGTTCAGGCCACCAACGTTTGGATATAATTTGGGTGGGGTTTACCTATTATGGCTTATCATCATCGGGATTCTATATTTTCCATGCAGATGGTTCAGTAAATACAAAAAAACACATCACCAATGGTGGTTGAGCTATTTGTAGGGAGAATTTCGGATTGTTGCCTGAACGGGATATGACGGGTTTAATAGTTTTTCAGAATTTTTGTCTTTTCTTTGATTATCATCTACAAAAAATGTCATTGCGAGCGTAGCGTGGCAATCGCGAACTATGCATCTTCATCCTGCAGAGTTCGCGATTGCCACACTGGTTCCTCGTTCGCAATGACATATTAAAAACGATTATTGGCATATTCTGAATTAATGCATCACCTTCGGCTTTTCAGGTTGTAAAATATTGTTATCAGACAACCAATCGGCGAGGCGTTGGGGCCAGGTGCTAATGGATTTTAGCTTTGATCGATAGCCCATGTTAAAGCCATGCTGTCCTTGTGTATACAAGTGAGCCTCAACCGGTACTTTTGCTGCGCGATACGCTTCCAGTAACTTCATCACTGATATAGAACAGCACGGATCATCATTAGCAGCCAGTAGAAAAACAGGCGGTGCATCGTGCGGCACAACATCAGGTATAAACAGTGGACCGGGATAAATCTGGATCAAAAATTTAGGTTTGGCGCTTTCGCGATCAATAGGATCAGGAGCATCGGCGTCAGGCTTATTTGGTCCAAAGCTTACCATATCCACCACCTCGCCACCTGCCGAAAATCCCATCATACCAATACGACTGGTATCTAACCCAAACTCAGCAGCACGGCTGCGTACCAGACGCATAGCACGTAAACCATCTTCACGAGCATTCACCTCAACTTTATAGGGCGAAAGCGTATCCCTGCCCAAACGGTACTTAAGCACAAATACGGTAACGCCAAGGCTGTTTAAAAACTTAGCCGGGTCAATCCCCTCGGCGGTCCATACCAATAGCCGATGGCCGCCGCCGGGGCAAATAACTACGGCAGCGCCGTTGGCTTTATCCTTTGGAGGCAAAAACACGGTAAGCGATGGGTTGTGAATGTTTCGCACCCAGTAATCTTTAGCCAACTCGGGCTCGTTACGGCGGTTTTCAAAGCCAGGCGCGCCATTGGGCCAAAGCGGAATAACCGTTGGCGCTGTTTGTGCCAACAATGCTGCAGGCAATAGCAGGAAAAATATCAGGATATTGATTTTTGGGTTCATTTGTTTATTGGTATTTGCTAAGCAAGTTACTAACTAATCTTTAATCACTAAGCTCCAACCACTAATCCCCATTGTAAAAATATAGTAGCCTTTGTTAAACAAACGTGTGTTTAAAAGCAAACTGTTAATTTTGCCGCACATAAATACATCAAACTATGATCACCTCACTTGATAAAAACACAGCATTAATTTTAATCGACCTGCAAAAAGGTATAGTTGGTTTTCCGTTGGCTCATCCGATAGTGGATATTTTGGCTAATTCGGCAAAATTGGTAGCGGCTTTTCGCAACGCAGGTTTACCCATTGTTATTGTAAATGTAAATCCCGGAGCTGCTGCCTGGGCAAAGGCCCGTAAAGATTCTGCACCAGCATCAAACGTGGTTTTTAAAGAAGACTGGCTTGAAATAACGCCGGAAATAGAGACCGAGCCAGGTGATATTTTTATAACCAAACATACCTGGGGTGCATTTTTTGAAACCGCTTTGGATGATGAACTGAAAAAACGCGGCGTAACGGGTATTGTAATAGGCGGCGTATCAACCAGTATTGGTGTTGAAGGTACTGCCCGCCAGGCAAGCGAGCGAGGCTACAATGTCACCTTTGCTACCGATGCCATGACTGATATGGTTGCAAGCGCACATGAAAACAGCCAGAAGGTAATTTTCCCACGAATGGGGGAGACCGGTACTACGGAAGATATAATAGCGCAATTATAAATAGCCGCTATCAACAAAAAAGCATCGCTCTCAAAAATGGGAGCGATGCTTTTTTGTTGTTGATGATTACTGCAACAGCTTACTGCCTAACAATAAACACCTTTGTTTTATCTTCGTTATAAACGTGGATGTCTTTCTTTGCAACCTGTTTGTTTGAGGTTACCTCGATGGTGTAATCGCCATTGTCCAATTTGTTAAGGATGTAACCTTTTTCCATTGATTTATTTTTCGATAGCACATCTTTAAAAATCACATTTTTATCCTGATCGTACACCATAACTATGGCTTTGTCAGCGTTGGCTCTGTCAACTTTAATATCAATGCCTTTGTGCGATGGTAATGAAGAAAAGGTGATCACATCTTTAGTTGGTGGAACAACTGAACGGTTAGCGGTTGCCGGAGTTGCGGCGAATAAACTGGTGCTTGCTAATAAGAATAATGCGGTTAATTTAATTGAATCCTTCATGGTCTTAATCTTTTAATGTTTTATTTAAATTGTTGTTATTTCCTTTTGTCACATCAAAGGAACAACAACCATAAACACTAAAAAAATCAAATAGACGGTAGCTTTTTACACATAGATAAAGGCTTGAATTCAATCGTTGAATAGATATAAGTAGCTTATAATAAGTATAATAGTGATTTTATCGACCCTGAATGAGGCTTCATAGATGAAATATGGATGCTGATCGGTTGTGAGGGGGAAACGAGCAAATAAGGCTGTCATGGTGAGCCCCGTCGAACCACGTGGGCAAAGGCATTATGCGCGCGCTTCAACAAGCTTATTATGATGCCTTTTTTGTTATTTCACTTCAAACACTTCCATAGCAATACTGCCATGGTTACCTGGCCCTTTTGGCGGGCCACCCGGAGGCATACCAGCTGGCGGACCTTGTGAGTCTGGATCTTTATTGGCAGCCGGAGGTGGAGGTCCGCCCGGCCCACCGCCCGATCCACCCGCTATGTATATTTGATGATTAAGCACCGCGCCCCCAACGCCGTTCCTCGGCAAATTTAAATCAGCAGCTTTTGTCCATTCTGTTGAGGTAGCAGGATCAAGATAATAAACATCTTTTTGCGGGCCATTGGGTGTGCTATCGGTGGCCCTTTCGCCTCCGATGTAGTATATTTTGCCGTCGAGGTTAACCGCGGTACCACCGCCGGTACCCATAGGCAACTTAGCCGAAAGGGTTGACCATGTGCCTGTTTTAAAATCGTAACAATCCACATCCAAAATCACCTTATCAAAAAACGACATAAAATTATTGGCATCGTGCAAACTGGTGTTACGCCCACCAATAGCATACAGCTTATCGCCAACTACAACCGCCATGCTATGATCGCGGATATGCGGTGCATCAGGCAGCGCTTTCCAGGTGTTTGCTGCCGGGTTATACTCATCAAACAGGGCGTTGGTGCCACTTCGGTGCCCATGTGTGATGCCGCAAACTAAGTAAAGCCTGCCATTATAAATAGCTTCGCCAGCTCCAGCCCGCCTGCGATCAGCAGGTATCTCTGCCAGCTTTTGCCAGGCATTGGTTTTTATATCATAGCTATAAACGTTAGGCAGCGGAATTTGATCGGGATAGCCGCCCTGGTAAAAAGCATCCAATACATACACCTTATTACCATAGCCTACCGCTTGCAAATGATGCATGGTAAAAGGCGCCATAGCTTTTTTTGTCCAATCGTTGGTTTTTGGATCATAAACTTCCACGGGCTGCGCAGGCCCATCGCCACCAATTAAATATAGCTTGCCGTGCAAAGCAACCAGGCTGCACTCACTACGACCATCAATTTTGTTTTTGGTATTAACAACACTCCACGTTCCGTTTTGCGCCGATGCAGTTAAGGCGAGGGTAGTTAGAAATAGAAAGGCTGTGAGTGACTTTTTCATAAGATTTAATTCTTTGTTAAACTTACGAAGTTTTCAAAACTTCGTAAGTCTTTCGGGGCTACGTGACTTCTTCTTCAGAATTTTCCTTGTCTTAACACTCGTAGCATAAAATAAGGATTTATTTACTTCCCCTCATACACCACCAAGCTACTATTATCAACTCCATACACCTTTGCAATAGCCTTTATAACTGAACCCTTGTTTACTTTAAAAGGTTTTGAATATTCATTGGCCTCCACAAATGCGGGTGTGGCATCATTAGTAGTATAATAAATTTTAGCATCGGCAGTAGCACAGGTAATGGTTGCCATGTTTCCTTTTATGCTGATGATTGGTTTGGCTACCCTGTTTACATATTTTTGAGTACGGGCATCATTTATCACACCTTTCCAGTTCATGCCAAAACCAAAATCATAAGTGTGTCCGTCGGCATCGGTATAACAAACCATATCATGCGGAATATCTTCATTCTGCAATTCAACAGTCTTCATGTTAGTGGGCATCTGGAAAGGTAGCATGCCCGATGGCTCGGCTGCGCCGGTTAAAATATCCAGGATAGCCTGGTTTTGTACACCAAAATTGGCTACTATGGCATCGGCCTCATGTTCAAACTCGGCAGGTATAGCTGGCTTGGTTAGGGTGATGGTTACAATGACTGGTTTGCCATTCATTAGTTTTTTGGTTTCCTCAATGGTTTTTAAATCGTTAAGGTTGCCGGCGGTTATGCTTTTGCCTTTGTAGGTTCTGTCTTTTACGGTTGGCTCAGCAGGGTCACCTGCAGCAATGCTATGTTCACGTGCATCATTGGCTGTGTAAGCGCCATATTGCAGGGTAATGGGTACATAACCTGTACCGCCTTTTTTTACATCGGCAGCATCATAACCTGCACCGCCGCTCGGACTGCTTACAAACACAATAGCATAATCGGCTTTCGAAGGATCGTCAGTTACGTTAAAATATTTTTTTAGCAGATCGGCATTTACCGCGTCTTCCCATTTTTCTTTTGATGGCGGCCCGAAGAATCCTTGCATCGAAGGCGTATATTTTTTAGGCAGATAAACTGTTTTTCCTTTTTGCAGCGGCAGCACATTACCATGATTTTTTAATAGCACAATTGATTTTACCTGTGCGTTGTACCCGGCTGTCATAAACTCAGGCTTGCCTACAGTTTCTTTCGATTTTTCAACATCAAGGTAAGGGTTCTCAAATAATCCAACCCTGAAAATATTGCGCAATAATCGTACGGCCGACTGCTCAAACCTGGCACGCATAAAAGGTTCGCCATGTTCTTTTACACCCATTTGGTAAGCCTCAATAACAGGACCCGCATCGTTATTGCCTCCAAACTGATCAACACCAGCCATCAATATTTTATAATGGCGCTCAGCAACTGTAGCAGTTTCCATTCCCCACGATTTTCCGGCGAAGGTATCAGGCGTTTTACCTTCATCGGCAGTAACCAACCAATCGGTACAAACCACGCCATCAAAACCATATTTATTACGAAGCAGATCAGTGATCAGGTATTTACTGTAGCTGTTGCCCGCATTACCATGTTTATCCCTATCGTACGAGATGGTATAATAAGGCATCACGGCCGATACCATTTTTGTTTTGCCTGATAACTTTAAGGCTCCGTCAACAAACGACACCAAATGTTCATCAAAATTATTACCCGGATAAACGGCGAACTTGCCATAAGCAAAATGCGCATCGCGGCCACCTTCTTCGGGGCCGCCACCCGGCCAATGTTTCATCATGGCGTTTACACTGTTATAGCCCCAGCCATCCTCAATTTCGGCATCGCCGGTTGAGGTTTGAAAGCCATCCACATAAGCACGGGCCATATCAGCATCCAGCTGTGGGTCTTCACCAAAGGTGCCGTTAATGCGTGCCCAGCGTGGTTCCGAACCTAAATCAATTTGTGGGGATAATGCAGTGGCAATACCCAAAGCGCGGTACTCTGTTGCTGCTATCGATCCAAATTGTTCAATTACTGCCGGATCAAAAGTAGCTGCAAGGCCTAACTGATCGGGCCATTGTGAGATCTTCCCACCAGCTCCGGCAGTGTATTCAACACCAGAACTGGTGCCATGCCTCGGATCAGAACTGTTATTGGCCGGGATGCCCAGTCCGGCACCCTCAACCAATGCCTGTACATTATTATTCCATTTAGCTGCTACCTCGGGGCTTTGAACCGAGGTAATTAAAACATGCCTTAAATTGTCCTTTATTAAAAAAGCTTTTTGCTGATCCGTTACCCATGATGGGTCGATGCCACCCTCGTTAAATTTTTTTCCATTATAAGTACCCGCACCAAATGGCCCGCCTGATAATGCCGGGATAGCCTGGTGAATACTATACAGCATTAATCCCGCTATCTGATCTATAGACATTTTTGAAGCCAGATCCTTTGCGCGTTCATCAACCGGCAGGCGCCAGTCTTCGTATTTATCCAGCTTGCCATTTTTGTTAAGATCCTTAAAAGCCAGGCCATCAACCGTTAAAATTTTGACACCCGAAGCTGTTGAATAACCCAATGTGGCACCGTTAGCATTTTTTACCAGCACAATCCCCGAACTGTCGGGCAGCGCGGTCGTCCATTTTTTTATTAGGTTGATAGAATTGTTGCCGGCCATGCCGCCCAGCAAAATCACCATAAACGATGAAGCCGATAGCCATACAACGGCCCGGAAAGGTACTTTTACTTTCATTTTTTTTATAGGTTATATTAATTAAGCCCCAGAGGGGCTTAATATTGGTTTTTATGAGGCCAGTTACGCCATTGTGTTTTTATGACACAATTAAAAGTAAATATAGAAATAATAACTACAAAAGATAATCGACAGAAAAGTTTAAATTATAGATAACGAGCTGTTTTTAGACGATGGAATAAAAGCCAGACGCCGATGTTTTATTAGATAATTGGCGGATTAATACTACTTTTTAATCGCTTTAAAATTACCATTAGGCTGTATAAACGTGGCATCAGTTACTTTGGCTTTACCTATCGGACCAAATTGCAGGTAATAACCACTTAAAACCTTGACTGCAAACTTATCATTGCCCATAGGTACCATTTCGTAGTCGGGCTGGCCAGGTATGGATACATAAAGTGTTTTGCCATCCTTTACATACACCTTTGCTGATATTGCGCCTAATGAATAATCACCGGTGTATTTTTGTAGCTCAGCAGTTGTAACCGGTTTTGCTTCAATTAATTTTGTAAATACAATAGGCTTTAACCCTGCTTCCAATTGGCTTTCCAAACCATCAATATCACCCTCAATATTCATACGGAACTGAATTTTAACACCTAACATCTCCGAGGTATCAATTCCTTCTTTGGGGTCTTTATCAAACACATCAAATATGTCAAAATAAGCATGCCGAAGGTAAAGCGTGTGCGTAACTGTTTTTACAAACAACGAGTCGCTTTTTACGTACAGCTTCATTGTACCATAAGCGGGATTGCTGTAGCTTCCCTCAAAATCAGTTAGCGAATGCGTTGCAGGATTATTTTTTACAATATTGACTTTGCCTTTTTCGGCATTGTCCCTTGCTTTTTTATTTTTATCAGCTGCAGATTTTAATTCTGAGTTCCAATCATGGTACTTAAGGTTAAGGATTCTATCGGCAATTAAGTTCCTTACGATACCCGGCACTGCAGAAGCATTCTGATTACTTAATACTACTATACCCAGGCTGTCGGCTGGAAAAAAGCAGGTATTTGCCGAAAAACCATCAATATTACCGCCATGCTCAACCCGGTAGTGCCCTCTGTACGAATCCATAAACCAACCGAAGCCGTAATTGCTGAAATAAGAATCTGGCATATCCTTACCCGGCAATGAGCCATCAATGATAGCTTGCGAACTGATGGCCTCATTACGAAAACTAGCCGGAATAATCTCTTTTCCTTCATATTTTCCATTATTTATCCAGGCTGTTACCCATTTAGCCATGTCATTTGCACTGCTGTTAATTGCGCCAGCCGGTGCCATGCCGTTAATGTGATAGTAATCCAGCTTTTTAATTATTGTATCTTTTTTTAGCCCATAACCAATAGCTATGTCATCGCTTTTCTCCAATTCCGGTATATTAATAGCTGATCGTGTCATACCCATCGGCTCAAAAAAACTCTGTTTTATATTATCCTCCCAGGTTTTGCCGGTTAGTTTTTCAATAACATCACCCTGGGCGGCATACATAAAGTTATTGTATTGCCATTTTTGCCGTACACCAAAAGTGGGTTCCATAAATTGTATGCGCTGCACCAGGCTATCAGTTGAAAGGTTATTGAAAAAATACCATGAAAGATCGTGCCTTGGCAAACCAGTACGATGGCTCATCATATCACTCAATGTAATGGTATTGGTCATGGCATCAGTATAAAACTTTAGCGAGGGTAGGTAATTATTTACAGGTTTGTTTATATCCAATTTTCCATCCTGCTGTAATTTGCCAATAAGCGTAGCCGTAAATGCTTTAGTACATGATCCTATAGCAAATAAAGTGTTAGCTGTTACAGGCAGTTTACCCGCAACATCACGATAGCCAAAACCATTGGCATACACCACTTTGTTTTTTTCAATAACTGCAACACTAAACCCTGCTGCATGCCAGTTTTTAAGCACGCGTTGAAATGCTGTATCCAACCCTTTAAAGCGCGGGTCATTTGTTATAGGCTGCTGTGCCGAAGCTGATAGTGACAGAACACAAAATAAAACGGCAAAAAGATAATTTTTCATTTATTGCGAAAAAGGATAAGGGTTAATAATAATTAGCTTTATAAATATAGCGTTTGTTAATATCACCGCGCAAACAAACCATACCCTATTTTGCATTATATTTGATATTCACATATCATTAATGAGCCAGATTAGAGAAATAAAATGTCCGCATTGCGGAGAATGGACATTATGGAACGGCCAAATTGATGACAGATGCCTGTATTGTGATGGCTTTTTGGAGCCGAAACGGTTTTCGCGCGAGGTTGAAAAAAAGATCCGTAAAGAAGTACTCAAAGAAGAAGATTACCTTTTTATAAAACCGGACGATGGACCATTTACCCGGGCCGTTAAAAGCTTTTTAAACTTTGTGCGCTGGTGGGCCTATTATTTACAGATAGCCTTTTTTGTTTTTATTAGCCTGATACTACTACTGTTGGGTTTATTTGCTGCCTAAAATGAAAACATTGCTAAATCCCTGGTTCGTCATCGGCTGCATTACCTGGGCAATTGTAATAACAACCCGTAAACTTGGCCATCCGCTGCCATACATTAACGGTAATATCAACGATGCCTTTGCCATCCCTGTTATTGCTAACCTGGGCCTTTGGTTTAAACGGATATTTATCATTAAAAACAACCATTACATTTTGTCATCCCGTCAGGTAACATTTATAGTAGTCTATGTTACCCTTATTTTTGAAGGATTATTGCCGCTAATATCCAAACTATACACCGCCGACTGGATTGATGTACTGCTTTATATTATTGGTGGTGTGTTTTTTTATAAAGTGATGAATAAGCCGTTAATAGAAGAGAGAGTTGGGGAGTCAGAAAGTAGGGAAAGTCAGTAAAGTCCGAAAGTAAGGGGGTAAAAACAAAGGTTTAATGCTGTTGGTTGTTAACTATAGTATTAAATCAAACGGCCCATGCCATCATCAGTTATAGCCAGTTTTAGTTATGATAATGCGAATGCTACGTTAAGGGTAATTTTTCTATCGGGCAGCGTTTATGATTACTATCATGTACCCGAAGCCATGTACCATGAAATGAAAGTCACCGGATCAAAAGGAACTTTTTTAAATGCAAGCATTAAAGGGAATTATCCGTTCAGGAAGATAAAATGAGTTGAATTGATGATGTCCTTTTCCACGCGTCATTGCTGTAAGGAACGAAGCAATCGCGAACTATGCATTACCGCACTTTAAGTATGCAATTCACTTCACAATACTCAACGCCCCTGTTGGGCATCGCGCAACCTGTTCAATAATCTCGTCGGCGCTGGCGCCGTTTACGTTTATCCATGGTTTAACGGCAGGATTAAATACCTGTGGCAACTGGGTGGCACAACGTGCGGCATGTTTGCAAATTCCGGGGTTCCAGCCTACGGTAACTTCGCCGTTGGTGTAGGTATGGGCTTTCTCTTGTTTATCGGTGTAGGCAAAGGTGCGGATGTTTATTTCGCCCTCCAGTATTTTTGATACCGGGCATACTTTGGCAATCTGCACCATACGCTCGCGTTGTTCATCGGTTACGGGCGATAGAAAATTAAGGTCGCGGTCAATCACCGAAACAGTTTTTCCATCTTTTACTTCCTGGTACATGTTTACCGAAATGGCAATTTCGGGCACATCCCACCCTTTACGGTCGATATACATGCGCAGGGTGGCCAGCGTGCAAGTGCCTAATGATGATAATAACAAAGTATACGGATCAGGTCCTTCATCCTTGCCGCCAACAAATTCGGGTTCATCGGCAATAAACTTGCCGTGCCGCCACTCCACAGTACACTTATATTTTTCGGTGCCAATGCTGGCTTTTACTGGCTGTTCTAATAAGTATTTCATAAGTGTTTAATTATTGTTGATAGTTCATTGTTAATAGATCATAGTAGAAATTGGTAATATCTTAAGTTATCGGAGCTGCCATGATCTACGAACTATCATCCATGAACCATCAACTATGAACTAAAAAAGCACATCCGCAAAATCGGGTGTTATTTCAAATATCTTTTTGGCAAATGGGCATAGCGGCAATATTTTCATTTGGTGTTCGCGGGCGTAAACCACACCTGCTTTTACCAGTTGTTTACCCAATCCCTTACCTTCGTAAGCATCGTTAACTTCGGTATGGTCAATAATCATTTTGCCGGGTCCAGCAAAAGTATAGTGCATCAGGGCTATCTCTTTACCGGCATCTTCTATAAAAAAGGCACCTCTTTTACCGTCGTTTCTATTTTGTATTTCCATGTTTTAATGATTAAAGAACAGTCGAAATTCGTAATATTTCGCCCAAGTTGGTGTTGTGCCAACATAAAACGTGAGGCTTTTATTGAGTGTAAGCAATGCAGCTTACTGATAGCAGCCTCAACAAAGGCAGGTAATTATACCAATCTTTAATCCCCAGCCCCTAATCTCCGAAAAAATGCCCGGAAATAAAGAATAATCCCTACATTTAAACGTATGCAAGCTGTTACAATATCTACCTTAAAAGCTTTTGAAGCATTAAAAAATGTGCCCGACGATCAGTTGCAATGGCTGATTAACAATAGCAAATTATTCACGCTGCAGGATGGCGAAAGTTTAAGCATTCAGGGGCAGTACCTTGCTGGTCCTCATTTTATTTTGGAAGGCAGATTACAACTCTATATTATGCAAAATGGAAGCCGGCGCGATATTGCTATAGCCGAGGGGGGAAGCATAACGGGTTATCTGCCTTACTCGCGTGGGATGAAGGCAACGGCCAACAGCCAGGCGCTTGGTGACGTGCACATTTTAACGTTCCCAACCGACAGGATTCGCGAAATGGTAAAAGATCATTTTGAACTTACCCAGGCATTGGTGCACGTTATGAGCAACCGCGTACGTGAGTTTACCGCGCTGCAACAGCAAAACGAAAAAATGATGGCGCTGGGTAAGTTATCTGCCGGATTGGCACACGAGCTAAACAACCCGGCATCGGCCATAGTGCGCGATTCGGTTTCCTTGATTGCGCATTTGCGTATGGAGCCGCATTCATTTAAAAAAGTGATTGCCATAAAAATGAGCACCGAGCAGATCGACGCGGTGAATAAGGAACTGTTTAGGGTACTGGCCATAAAAGACAGGCCGCATTTATCGCTCAAAGAAAGAACAAAGCGCGAAGAAGAATTAGCCGACTGGCTTAACGAACGTGATGTTGAAAATAGTTATGACATTGCAGAAAGCTTTGTGGATTTTGATTTTACGGTTGATAACCTCGAGATTTTTTGCAGCTATATCCCAACAAACTATTGCTCACCGGTTTTTAACTGGATCAGCAGCCGGCTGATAACTGAGCGTATGGTGGAGAATATTCAGGAATCATCGCGCAGGATTGCCGACCTGGTGAACTCTGTTAAGATTTTTACCCACATGGACCGCGGATCAGACAAACAATATGCCGATATTCACATCGGGATTCGCAATACGCTTACTATGCTGGGCTATAAAGTAAGAAAGTGCAATGTTACCATTGTTGAAGACTTTGACGAAACCCTGCCACCTGTAAAGGCACTGATAGGCGAACTTAACCAGGTTTGGACCAACCTTATTGACAACGCGCTGGATGCCATGGAGCCAGCTTGTAAAGGCACTTTAACCATAAAGACCGAACGTGACCGCGAGTTTGTGCAGGTTTTTATTATTGATGATGGACCGGGCATACCGGATGAAGCTAAATCAAGGATCTTTGATCCGTTTTTTACTACCAAAGAGATAGGCAAGGGTACGGGTATGGGATTAGAAGTAGTACATCGTATTGTTGACCAACATAACGGATCAATAAAAGTACGGTCGGTACCCGGAAAAACCGAGTTTATTGTTTGTTTCCCGATTGATGGATAGGTGTTGATTTCGGATTTCGAATGTTCAATTTCGGATTTTTATTTGAAATGACTAAAAATATAAATTTCTAAAAAAAGACTCCCGGACTTTCGGACTTTCCGGACTTTCGGACTACCTAACTGCTCATGGAAAGACCCATAATTTTTTCGATAGATGATGATACCCAGGTATTGCGTGCTATAAGCCGCGATCTGCGGTCGATGTATGGCAAGGAATATAAAATATTAAGCACCACGTCGGCTGTCGAGGCACTTGAAAGCCTTACCGACCTTAAAAATAGTTCGGATGTGGTGGCTATGTTTGTTTGCGACCAACGCATGCCCGAAATGGAAGGCGTAGCTTTTTTGGAGAAGGCAATAAAAATATTCCCCGATGCCAAACGCATTTTACTAACTGCTTATTCGGATACCGAAGCAGCTATAAAGGCCATTAATGATGTGCGGCTTGATTATTACTTAATGAAACCCTGGGACCCACCCGAAGAAAAATTATATCCCATTTTAACCGACTTGCTGGACGACTGGCAAAATAATTATGTGCCTGAATTTAAAGGTATAAAGGTGGTTGGGTATCAGTTTTCGCCGCAATCGCACAATATAAAAGATTACCTCGCAAGTAATCTGATTCCCTATCGGTGGTTTGATGTTGAAAAAAATCCGGAAGCAAAAAGCAAAATGGAGATTAACAAGATGACTCCTGAGCAATTGCCGCTAATAGTTTTTGAAGATGGCACCAAAATAAGTAAACCAACCATAAGGCAGATTGCCGATAAAATTGGTAAAAATCCGCAGATAACAAATGAAATTTACGATGTAGTAATTATAGGTGCCGGCCCGGCAGGACTGGCAGCAGCCGTTTATGGCGCATCCGAAGGACTAAAAACCTTGTTGATTGAACGTAAGGCTCCGGGAGGGCAGGCAGGCTCAAGCTCAAGGATTGAAAATTATCTGGGTTTTCCGGCGGGGCTAAGTGGCGCTGATCTTACCCGCAGGGCAATAACACAGGCTATGCGTTTGGGCGCCGAGTTCTTATCGCCGCAATCAGTAAATAATATCACCCAAAAAGATGGTTATAAAACCATAGTGTTAGATGATGGCCCCGAAATCATCAGTCGTACCGTAGTTATTACCACGGGGGTTGATTACCGCAAACTGGACGTTAAAGGCATTGAAAACTTTACCGGTGCCGGCGTTTACTACGGTGCCGCCATGACCGAAGCATCGGCCTGTAAAGACAAAGATGTTTATATTATTGGTGGCGGCAACTCCGCGGGGCAGTCGGCGGTGTATTTGTCAAAATTTGCAAAAAATGTGAATATCATTATCCGTAAGGATAGTTTGAGTTATACCATGTCGGCCTATTTGATACAGCAGATTGCCAATATTCCCAATATTGTTGTGTTAACCGATACAGAGATCATTGAGGCCCATGGCAGTAATTGCCTGGAAAAACTAAGCCTGCAAAACGTTAAAACTAAGCAAACAGAAACCAAACAAGCTGCCGCGCTATATGTTTTTATTGGGGCGAAGCCTTATACAGACTGGATAAAGCTGGATATTTTACGAGATGAAAAAGGCTTTATTGAAACCGGCCGCGAGCTGCGTAGATACGACCAATTTGCCAAAGTATGGAAAGTAAACCGGGATCCGTTTTTGCTGGAAACCAGTTGCAGTGGAATCTTTGCCGCCGGGGATGTGCGCGCCGGCGCCATGAACCGTGTAGCGTCAGCAGTAGGTGAGGGCTCAATGGCTATAAGCTTTGTGCATAAGTATTTGGCGGAAGTGTAGTTGTTTTAAAAATGTCATTGCGAGGAGGAAACTTATACGCATGCAAAACCGCTTTGTTAGTTGTACAAGTTTTCTCTCTATCGTTCGAAATGACATAGATTTTATAAATTCAAACAGAATATAAATCATGGAAGAAGAAATCTGTAAACACCTTGATGCCATAAAAACCTTAAAACACGCTAAAGATTATGTGTGCGAAGAATGTATAAAAACGCATGATAGCTGGATGCACCTGCGTACGTGCCAAACTTGTGGTGTTACGCTTTGCTGCGATAGCTCGCCAAATATGCATGCCAGCAAACACGCCCGTGATACAGGCCATCCCGTAGTGATATCTGCCGAACCCGGCGAACGCTGGCTATGGTGCTATGTTGATGAAGTAATGGCGGAATATTAATCAGTTTGCAGTTAGTAGTCCACAGTTTGCAGTTGAAAACCGGCTATTAACTGCCGACTGCGTACTGAAAACTGCCAACTCCCTACTGGGCTTCCCAGTTTGTTAAGTATTTATCGAGCGAAATAGGGCCCGAGCCTATTATAGTAAACAGAACAAGCAATACCAGCGCTGTTACGGATGGCCAGGTCATCGTATTGATAGGCGATTGAAAAATATCGGTTAAAAAAATGGCCGCTATTACAATCGGGATCTGTATAATGCAGGCAAAGCGCGTATAGGTACCCATTGCAATTAATACGCCACCAACTAAGTGGGCAAATGTTACATAATAAACAATGTTCATTAGCAGGCCCGTTGAGATATAGACAACGCTTTGGGACTCTATTATATCTCTGAGGGATGCGCTGTTCTCCATAAAGGCAAAGCCTTTGAGCATCAGAAAAATGCCAAGTGCAAATCGGATAATATCCAGAAATCCGGGATGATGGTGATCTCCCCAGTTTTCAATTTTATGAACCACGTTCATCATAGCCTCCTGTTTTTTGGTTAATTGGTTTACAATAAAAACAAGTTTTGAGTTAACTCATTTTTGCATGTATAACAATAAAGTTACATATAAAGTTTCATTAAAACCAATAACAAGTAAATCAAAAAGAGCGGTTTAAATTGACGGTTTGTATGCCATCAATATTTTTACAGTAAATTTATGCTGGTGTTCAATATATCAACGATATTCAATATTAATTTATTTTAGACGAGGCAACCGGACGTAAAGAGTTATCGTCATAAGAGGTGTAAGTTCACCACTTGCAATGACCAATGAACTAATGACACTAATAAACCAAAAAACATGGAACGCAGGAATTTCTTAAAAACCACAGCATTAACAGCCGCAACGCTTGCCCTGTTAGGCAAAAAAAGTTTTGCAGGCATGCTTGCCGATCCTGCATATCAGTTTAAAACCCTGCGTAATAATGTGGGGATGTTTGCCGAGCAAGGCGGTACCATTGCCTGGATGATAAACAAAGAAGGTATTGTTGTGGTTGATGCCGAGTTTCCGGAGCCAGCAACGCACTTGATTGCTGAGTTGAAAAAACAATCGGATCTGCCTTTTGAATGGCTTATCAACACCCATCACCATGGCGACCATACCAGCGGAAACATTTCTTTTAAGGGTATAGTAAAGAATGTGGCCGCACATAGAAATTCGCTGATTAACCAAACTACGGTTGCCGTAAAGCAAAAAACCGAAGATAAACAGCTGTATCCTGATACCACCTTCACCGATAAATGGAAGATTAAGGTGGGCGATGAGCATATTACCGCTCATTATTTTGGAACCGGTCATACCAATGGAGATGCCATGATCCATTTTGAAAACGCCAACATTGTACACACCGGCGATCTGGTATTTAACCGCCGCTATCCTTTTGTTGATAATAGTGCAGGCGCATCTGTAAAACATTGGCCGATAGCATTAGAGCAGGCCCGGAAAAAGTTTGATAAAGATACCATGTTTGTGTTTGGTCATGCTTTTGATCCACAAAAAGTTATAGGCACTATGGACGATGTTATCGCCATGCAAAACTTTATGGAAAAGCTGGAAGATTATGTTGCAGGCAGCATTAAGGCAGGTAAAACTAAAGACGAAATATTACAGGCAACCTCCATCCCCGGCATAACCGATTGGCAGGGTGACGGCATACAACGCGGCATTACTGCGGCTTATGAAGAGTTGATGGCATAAGGTGCCGTCTCAATGTCCCAGCGGGGGCTCTCGATAGAGGACCCTGCGCTGCACAAAAAATTACATTCACTTAAATAAACACTTTTTAAATTGCAGCTTTCACCAATTAAACCGCAATGTTATGGGAGCCGAATTAGCCGAACTTTTTGAACGTGATCTTTTAAAATTAAGAGATGAGATCCGAAACTTTAAGGATGAGGATAACCTTTGGCGAAAGCCCGATGGTATCAGCAATTCGGCAGGGACGCTTGTGCTGCACCTGGTTGGGAGCATTAACTTTTGTATAGGCACGCAATTAGGTAATACAGGCTATGTGCGCCACCGTGAGCAGGAATTTTCACTAACCAATGTTTCTGCCGAAAAAATGGCTGCTGATATTACTAGCCTTGTTGATGTTGTTAAAACTGCAATCACAGCGCTTAACCAACAACAACTGGAGGCCACTTACCCGCTTGAATTTTACGGGCAACAATCTACCACCTTTTACCTGCTGCATTTTTATGGCCACCTTAATTACCATTTAGGGCAGGTGAATTATTTGAGGCGGATATTGGAATAATTCTTCAATATGTCATTGCGAGCGTAGCGTGGCAATCGCATACTATACAGAGCAGATTGTATCGTCCTAAAATAAGTTTACAGGTTAATTGATAAATCCTGATATACGTTTACATTATTTATTAGTCCTAAAATAGGT
>OLKV01000243.1_pt1 | contig 74875 bp, 66 predicted proteins | sample 1604391 | NCBI WGS metagenome assembly OLKV01 (sample SAMEA104055711, study PRJEB20765) | soil metagenome | isolation source: soil | reverse complement strand
CATTTCCTGCAATGCCAAACGTTGTCCCTGGGTTAAAGGCGGCAACATCGCATTTTCGCCATCCTGCACATTATCATCATCCTCATCGCTCGATTCGAGATAAACTTTCAGGAAGCCGTCAAACTTCATTACTTCGCCATTGGCAACCAAATCTTCCTTACGGGTTGATACACTGATTTTTGCCGTTGTTTTTTCAAACTGAGCTTCACTCATCTGCGAGGCTATCGCCCGCTTCCAGATCAGTTCGTATAAGCGCATTTCGCTCGAGTCGCTGGTGATGGTGTGCTTATCAAAATAAGTAGGCCTTATAGCTTCGTGCGCTTCTTGTGCACTAGCGTTTTTGGTTTTATATTTTCTGTGCTGATGGTATTTATCGCCATAAGCAGATGTAATTTCCTGCGCGGCAGCATTTAGTGCAGTATCGGATAAATTAACCGAATCGGTACGCATATAAGTTATATGACCCGCTTCATAAAGCTTTTGAGCCACCTGCATGGTGCGCGAAACGGAGTAACCCAATTTTCGGCTGGCTTCCTGCTGTAGTGTTGATGTTGTAAAAGGTGCAGCCGGCGAACGTTTAGCCGGGCGGGTATCTAATGATTTTACATCAAAATTAGCCCCAATACAATCATTTAAAAATTTTTCGGCGTCTTCCTGCTTACTAAAGCGCTCGGGCAATTCGGCTTTAAAAGCGTCTTTGCCTTTGCCAAATATGGCTACTATCTTAAACGCAGCCTCCGATTTAAATTTATTTATTTCGCGTTCCCTGTCAACAATAAGCCTTACCGCTACTGATTGTACACGGCCCGCGGATAGCGAAGGCTTAACCTTTTTCCATAAAACGGGCGACAACTCAAAACCCACCAACCTATCCAAAACACGACGGGCCTGCTGAGCATTAACTAAGTTATAATCAATTTTGCGGGGCGTTTCAATTGCGCGCAATATAGCAGGCTTGGTAATCTCATGAAAAACGATGCGTTTTGTGGTAGCATCATTTAAACCCAGCGTATCAAATAAATGCCATGATATAGCCTCTCCCTCACGGTCCTCGTCCGATGCAAGCCAAACCATGTCAGCTTCCTTAGCAAGTTTCTTTAATTCGCTTACTATCTGCTTTTTATCGGCAGGAACTTCGTATTTTTGTTTGAAATTATTAGCGATATCAATAGCGTCATCAGACTTAACCAGATCGCGGATATGTCCGTAACTCGACTTTACGGTAAAATCTTTGCCAAGGTATCCCTCAATGGTTTTGGCTTTCGCCGGAGATTCAACAATGAGTAAGTTTTTAGCCATTTAAGCAATTATTTTTTGCAAATAAAACATAAAGAAAGTGAAACGCAAATTTGTTTTTTGGATTATTGTAACCACAAAACACTAAAATGCCGTAAAGTTGTGCGATTTTTAAGGCCTTGGTTTGAAGAAGCGGGACTTGAAAAAACTTTAAAGCTTATTGTTTAAACCTTAAGAATTTAACGCAGTGTAATTAAGCATTACATCAGGAAGCCACCACCCAGTAAATCGTTTCCTTCATAAAAAACAGCCGATTGCCCCGGGGCAATGCCAGAAACACTATGGTGAAAATCAACCTTCATGTGCTGGCCCATTTGTACAATGGTACTTTGCGTACCGGCATCTTTATATCGTATTTTAGTAACCGCTTCCAATGGTTCAAGGATACTTTCGTATTTAACAAGGTTAAGGTTTTTAACCCAGGCTTGCTTACGTTCCAGTTCATCAACGGTGCCTAATACAACGGTGTTGGTATCTGGGTTTATGCTGGTTACAAACATAGGATGCCCAAGTGCAATACCCAATCCTTTGCGTTGGCCTATGGTATAAAACGGATATCCCTGGTGTTTGCCTACTATGGTGCCATCTGTTAACACGAAATTGCCACCGGTAACACGTTGTTCCAGATCTTCTACTTTATGTCTTAGAAATGATCTGTAGTCGTTGTCAGGCACAAAGCATATTTCATAGCTTTCGCTTTTACCCGCAAGTTCAACCTGCCCCATGTCCATGGCCATTTGCCTGATCTCGGGTTTTGAGAAACTTCCTAACGGGAATTTGGTGCGGGCAAGGTTTTTTTGTGATACCCCCCATAAAACATAAGATTGATCCTTATTTTCGTCTTTACCTTTCGAAATAACGTGCCGCCCGTTATCCTGCAAACGGATGTTAGCATAATGCCCTGTTGCTATAAATTCGCAATCGAGCTTATCTGCTCTTTTTAATAAAGCCTCCCATTTAATATGGGTGTTACATAGCACGCAAGGGTTGGGGGTGCGGCCGGCAAGGTATTCGTCAACAAAGTTATCGATCACAAAATCGCCAAACTCACTTCTGATATCCAGTATATAATGCGGGAAGCCATAACCAACAGCTAATGCCCGGGCATCATTAATACTATCAAGGCTGCAACAGCCGGTTTCTTTTGAACTACCACCCGATGATGCGTAGTCCCAGGTTTTCATAGTAAGCCCAATAACTTCATAGCCCTGCTCATGCAACATCACTGCCGCTACCGAACTATCAACTCCTCCGCTCATTGCCACTAATATCCTGCCGTGCTTACTCATAATTTTGCAAAGATACCTTTTTGATTTTTATGTTGATACATTGATAGTCAGGGAAGGGTAAAATGTCAATCTGATTGAAAAAGTTAATTGTTAATTAAAAGGATGAATTAGCAAAGGAAATTTTATTATTCTACAATAAAATAAAATGTGAAACCTTATAATTAAAAAAAAATATACAGTTAGTAAACCTTACTAACTGTATATTTTTTTATTATCTGCATAGGTAATAGTAACTTACTGAATTATTATTGTCATTTGGACGTTAAAAACACGTTTTATGTTAATTCGCGAAGAAAAATACGCTTTTGGGTGCTTTAAAGGCCGCTTTTGATACAAATTGCAATTTAGGAAACTCTATTTTTAAACGCGATTTTTTGCCATTATTGTAGATAATAAATCTTGGTTTAACGTTTATAAAACAAAAAAAACTTTTTGTTGAAATAATCGCAAAAATGAAAAAAAACTTTGTAACATATATATTACAATTTATATTGCAGCCGATATTTAAGTACCCTATAATTAATTTGATAAATGATTACCCATTTAACTTTAGAACAAAAATTACAAGGTGTAATTTTAGTTGTTATCTGCTTTGTGGCGGTTTTAAACTATTTTATTAAGTAATTAAAACTATTACCCCAACCAAAAAAATTAAAGGTGCGTACCACAAGTGCGCACCTTTTTCATTTAACATTAATTGCGATAAGGTTTAAGCTCTTATTTGTCCGTTTCCTTTAACTATCCATTTGTAGCTGGTCAATTCTTCTAAACCCATAGGGCCGCGGGCATGTAATTTCTGCGTACTGATACCAATTTCGGCCCCTAAGCCAAACTGCGCGCCGTCTGTAAACGCTGTGGATGTATTTACGTATACTGCAGCAGCATCCACCTGGTTTAAAAATGCTTCAATGTGAGCAGAGTCTTCTGATATAATGGCTTCGCTGTGTTTTGAGCCAAAGTTTGCAATATGATCAAGTGCGGCATCAAAGTTTTTGGCGGTCTTTATGGCCATCTTCATTGATAAAAACTCAGTTCCGAAATGTTCAGGCTCGGCTTTATACAGCAAATCATCAGGGTAGTTGCCTTTTAATATTCCAAAGGATAGTGAATCGGCAAAAAGCTCTGTTTTTTTATCGGCCAATGGTTTAACCAACTCCGGCAGATCATTCAACCTGTTTTGATGGACAATTAAGCAATCCAAAGCGTTGCAAACGCTTACACGCCGTGTTTTAGCATTAAAAATAATTTCACTGCCTTTCTCCAAACTGCCCGATTCATCAAAATAAGTATGTACAATTCCGGCCCCGGTTTCAATTACCGGTACTTTGCTGTTCTGTCGAACATGATTTATTAAACCCTGGCTGCCACGCGGTATCAACACGTCAACAAAACCTATTGCATTTAACAAAGCATCGGTTGCTTCGCGTTCAACGGGGAGTAGGGTGGCAAAATTTATATCAATATCATATTTTGATAATACCTCGTGGATTACAGAAATAATAGCCCGGTTAGAAAAATCAGCATCACTGCCGCCTTTTAAAATGCAAACGTTCCCCGTTTTAAAACAAAGCGAAAACACATCGAAGGTTACATTCGGTCTTGCTTCGTAAATAATGCCTACCACACCCAACGGCACCCTTACTTTTGAAATTTGTAAACCATTAGGCATGGTTCTTTTTAAAAGCACTTTACCCAACGGGCTATCCAAACGTGCAATGTCGTTAATCTCTTTTGCAATGCCTTCAATACGGGCAGGGGTAAGTTTTAAACGATCATATTTCGGATCGTTAGGATCCATTCGGTCCAGATCCTTTTGGTTCTCCTGTATTAAGTAATCAGTTAATACAATAGCAGTGTAGGCAAGGTCCTTTAATACCAGGTTAACTACCGACGGGCTAATGTTTTTGCGGCCCGCGAGGAGCGCATTTTCAAAATATTGGGCGTAGCTGTTTAACATTCCAGATAAAGATAATCATAATGTACAAGTGCTTTCTGATTTTTGCGGCCAATCATCTCTGTGGCCTTATCAGAGCCATATTCGGCTATTCCTAAACCAATGTGCTTGTTATTTTCATCAATCAGTTTAATAATGTCGCCTTTTTTAAAGGCCGATAAAATAGCTATCACACCAACGGGTAATAGGCTTGACGCTTTGTTGGAGGTAAGCGCAATCTTTGCACCTTCATTTACCTTAACAATACCGGTAGCGAAATTTCCTGAATGGGCTATCCATTTCTTTTTACCCGACGCGGTTTTATTGGGTTTGAAATGAGTGTGTACCACTTTGTTTTCCAATACGTCAACCAGTATATTATCTTTAGTTCCGTTGGCTATATGAACAGCAATACCCAACTGCGCTATTTTTTGCGCCATGGTTGATTTGGTTATCATACCACCACGCCCAAACTGCGACCGCCCGGAACTTACAAACAACGAAAAATCAACCACTGCGCCATTAAATTCTTCAATTACTTCGGTGCCTTCCATATTAGGGTCCCCGTCATAAATACCATCAACGTTTGTTAATACTATCAGCGCCTGGGCATTAAGCATGGAGGCTATCAGGCCGGCAAGCTCATCATTGTCTGTAAACATGAGTTCGGTAACTGAAACTACGTCGTTTTCATTTACTACGGGCAACACCTGGTGGTGTAATAAAATTTCGAGACAGTTTTTCATGTTGAGGTAATGCAGCCTATCTCTAAAATCTTCTTTGGTAACCAGTACCTGCGAGCAAAGGATACTGAATTGCTCAAATAACCGGGAGTATGTATTTATAAGCTTAACCTGACCAATGGAGGCAAGCAACTGCCTTGCAGCAATAGGATCAAATTTTTCGGAAACGTTGATTAAGCTGCGGCCGGAGGCTACCGCGCCGGATGAAACAAGGATAACTTCAATACCACGGCTTTTTATTTCGGCTATTTGTTCAACAAGGTTTTCTATACGCCTTAAATCGGGCAAGCCGTCTTTTTGGGTAAAAACATTTGAACCTACCTTTATAATAATTCGATGATAATTTGATGTCATTTAGCTGATAAATGGTGCAATATACAGCTAAATGACAATTGGAATTAAATAAAAAGGTTATTTTTATTTAAAAATCGTTGATATATTATCTGTTATGGCTTAAATCATATTATTTATGACGTAAACAGATGAGAAACTAATTAAAATCACCTTTTTTTGTTAAAAAACATATTTAAATGATTCTTTTTAACTGATAAACCCTTTTACGTACTCCCTGGTCAACTCTTCTTTTGGGTTGAGCAAAACTTCTTCAGTAGGGCCAAATTCAATAATTTTTCCCATGTATACAAATATAACGTAATCTGATACACGACGAGCCTGCCGCAAAATATGTGTTACTAAAACAATAGAATATTTTTCTTTAAGGCTGATAAAAAGATCTTCAATAATGGCGGTAGAAACCGGATCAAGTGCGGAGGTGGATTCATCCCCCAAAATAATCTCGGGCCCAACGGCTAAACCCCTTGCCAGGCACAGGCGTTGTTGCTGGCCAATAGATAAACGTGTTGCTGATGCATTTAAACGATCTTTTACTTCGTTCCACAATCCGGTAGCTTTAAGTTGTTCTTCTACCAGTTCATCCAGATCTTGCTTTTTACGAATACCATGGATCCTTGGGCCGTAAGCCACGTTATCATAAATAGACATGGGCAGGGGATAAGGCCGCTGTGAAAGCAAGCCCATTTTTTTGCGGGTATGTGTTACTTCAGCATTCTCGCCATATATGTTTTCGCCGTCAACCAATACGTTGCCGGTAATTTTAACGCCTGGTGTATTATCCAGCAGGCGGTTAAATGTTTTTAATAAGGTTGTTTTTCCGCATCCGGAAGGGCCGATAATAGAAGTCACTTTTTTATCGGGTATATTTATATTGATATCTTTTAAAATATGCTGATTACCAATATGCACATTTAAATGCTGTACGCTGATATGTGGTGTTTGAGTCATTTAAATTTTATGTTTTGAGAATTTTTTAATCAGTATTTCAGATAATACTGTGATAACTAACACAATAATGGTAAGGATAAGCGCCGAGGCATAACCACGCCCCTGTACTTCCTCTACCGGACTGCTTAGCTGGAAAAATATAGCCAGCGGAAGTGTTGCAGCAGGCTCATGTAATGAGGTAGGGATATTATCGCTAAAGCCAGCAGTAAACAATACCGATGCAACATCACCAATGGCCCTGCCAAATGATAATAATATAGCGGTAAAAATTCCCGGCCTTATTTGCCGTAAAACCACTTTGGCCATTTCCCAGCGTGTAGCGCCAAGGGAAAGCGCGGCGTCTTTCAATTCCGCTGGCACCGTGCGGATTACCTCATCCAATGTCCGTACCAGAATAGGAATAACGAGGAGTGTTACGGCTATAATCCCACCTAATAATGAGGCTCTTAAACCAAAGTAAACCATTATTAAAAAACCGAATGCACCGTATACGATTGATGGAATCCCGAAAAGTACGTCAAATGCAGCCCGGAGTGAGTTTGATAAAAACTTTTTGCCATTGATATACATATTAATATATATGGCCACGGGAATGCTTATCACAAGGCCTAATAAAGTAGCACCGCCGGCCACATAAAGCGAGCCGATAATTGCATTTAATATACCACCTTCTTTACCAATATAAAAGCCTCCGCCCGGCGTTTTGGTGAGCATATCAAGGGTCATATAAGGTGCGCCTTTAATAAAGATCGTCCCTACGATAAGGAAAAAGCTGCCGCCAACTACTACTGTTGCCAGTATCATCAGCGATTTGAAAAACAATTCTTCTAATTTTCTTAATTTCATGCAGTAAGGTTCCTTTCCAAACGGGCTAATATCACCCTCGAAATAATATTAAATAACAGGATGATAATAAAGAGCAGCAGCGCGGCAAACATCAATGCCGAATCATACAGCGGGATAGACATCATATCGCCATAATTATTAGCGATTAGGGCAGGCAGGGGGTAGCCCGGGTCAAAAACAGAGTGGGGCACCACTGCATTATTACCGCATACCATTAAAACGGCAATGGTTTCGCCAAAGGCACGGGATATTGCTAAAACAATTGCTGCTATTATGCCGGGCAAGGCCTTTCGCAATATCACTTTTTTAATGGTTTCCCATTGAGTAGCCCCTAATGATAATGATGCGTCTTTTAACTCCTGTGGTATTGTATTTAGTACTTCGCTGATAATACTTACAATCAGCGGGAAGATCATCACCGCTAAAACAATTCCGCCTGCCAATACGCTGTACCCTGTAGAAAATTCAACAAAATGAGGTGCCAGGTATTTTTGAATAAATGGAACGATAAAAAGTACACCCCAAACACCAAATATAACCGGCGGTATCCCCGATAAAAGGTTTACAAAAGGAACCAATATCCTTTTTATACGGGGATGAGCGTATTCAACAATATATAATGCAGTTAACAGGCAAAGCGGCAATGCTATTATAATAGCAATACCGGTTACCCACAAAGTACCCATTATAAACGGATAAAAGCCAAATAAGCCCTTAAGCGGTTTCCAAATACTGGAAGTGGTGAGTTGCCACCACGACGATTTTTGCAAAATGGGGATAGAGTGGAAGTATAATCCAACGGCTATCACCAATAATAAAGAAACTGATGCCAGTGTAAACACCAGCATCAGTTTAGATAAAATTTTATCTTTTAGTAGTCTTATGTTCATAGTTATTTTAAAGGTTGTTTTATTATAAGATGTGATAGTTGTAGATTTTGCAGTCAACAACTACAGCAGTACTTATAAATTAATCAACCTTTTTTAACTCCTCCTGGATTTTTGTTTTTGAAAGTGGGATATATCCGTTTTGATCAACAAAGCTTTGGCCAGTAGTTAATACGTATTTCACAAATTCAATCAGTTCTTTTTTCTTAGGTTTTCCTTTAAATAAAAAGCCAAGGTTACGGGCCGGGGGAGATGGGTACCTTCCTTCGCCTATAGCAGCGGTAAGTTCATCAATGGTGCCATAAAAATTTTCATTAGCATCAATTTTGCCATTGCCATTTACGTCGATAGGTAAAGCGTGTACGCCTGCAACCTGCTTGCGCGTTTTCAGATCATATAAATAAGCCAGGTTATTATAGCCAATACCTGTAGGGTCTTTCTTTACAGCTTGTGCCAGGCCCGGATCGCCATATACACCTACACCTAATAAATCTTCTTGTTTTTTACCAAAATATTTAGCCCAGGTTTCGCCAGCACCGGCAGCATCTGAACGATTATAAACATGGATAGGAGCCGAAACTTTACCTGCCAGCTGTTTCCAGTTACTAATTTGCCCGGTAACAAACACATTTAAAAACTGATCTCTCTTAACGCCTTTTGCCAGCAGTTCAGCAGCATTAGGGTTAGCGGTATTAAAGGTTGGTACAACGGCATCTTTTGTTACATAAACAGTATATGCTCCTTTTTTTACTTCAGCCGGATCAATATCACGTGAGGCAAGGCCAATATCTACTAATCCTGACAAAGCATCGGTTATACCTTTGCCGGCGCCACCTGCAGAAATATTAAACACCACTTTTGGGTGCAATTTTTTAAATTCACTTGCCCATTTTACCGTGATAGGATATAATGCAAATGCACCTGATATGTTTATTGTTCCTTCCAGATCGTCGGCAGCCGGTTTAACAGGGCCCTTTTTGATAAAAGAAGAAGCAACTATTACAGTACTTACAGCGGCAATTGCCACCATAAGTACTTTTGTTTTTGATATTGTATTTTTCATGAGGAAATTATTTAGAATTTAGAAGGTTAACTGTAGTTGTGCTTCAAAAATATCGTTCTTAATTTGGGTAGTTGCTTCGCGGCGATCAACATAATCAACTGTAAATTTGGCCCAATTATTAAAGAAGTAGTTTACACCGCCGGTATAATAAGTGGTACGCACGTTTGTGATGATTTGGTTAGGATCATAGGTATCATATTTAGCTGCCAGTTGTAAATGCTTAGGAATTACAAAGTATGCAGCCTGACCATACCAGCCATCTCTTTTTATAGTACCATCAGTGCCTTTATCATATTCGGCTTGTATTGATAAGCCACCGATTACATAACGGGCATCAACGCCTTCGCGATTACGTTTTTGATTTTTTGCAGGAGTGCCGTAGTTACCCTGGCCATTATAAAAATCGCCTGATACAGAAAGGTTCTTGATAGGGTGAATACTCAACCTGCCTGCGATATCTTTATGGTTATTATTGTCTGTAGTAACATCATAGCCCGCACCGTTAAAAACGCCGAAGGTATAGTCAAAAAGATATTGATCATTTAACTTCGCAAAGCTGCCATTTAGCTGAATACCAATGTCCCGGCCATTTTGATTGCCAACAACATCTGATGATCTGCCCGCAAGTGCATTAACCACTTGTGAACGGTCAATAAAGTCAAGTTGGCTATCAGCGATTAAACTTTCAAGCGAAAAAGGAACTTTAAATTGGCCGGCGGTAAACTTTAAATAATCGGCAATTTTGTAGGTAGTGTAGGCGTCAAGTAATTTAGTGGTTCCTGCAAATTCGGTATACACCTCATAGTTCCAGTTATCATTAATATCACCTTTTACATCCAAACGTGCGCGGTGCAACAGGAAGGTATTTGGAACGCTGCTTTGTTGAAAACCTTCATATTCGGTTTGTATCAGACCGCTTATTTGCAAAGCCCTGCTGCCGATGGTTATACCGTGCTGGTTTTCTTTGTCTTTATCTTTTTTTGCCTGTGCCTTAACTGCCTGGTCGGCGCGGATTGAATCAGCTTCCTGCTGAGTCACTACGCCTTTTTTAATCAGTACGTTTAGGAGGTCTTCATTTTGTTGTGCTTTTGCTGTAAAAGCAGTGAAAAGTATGGTCAATAAGAGAGCCGTAGTAATTACGTAAGGTAATTTCATATGTTTAAATTAATTCGTGAAAATTTTGTTAACTATTGTTTTGAACGCGAGTAGGGATGTTGATCAACGACAACACATACAACAATTTGTCATTCGGGGGTAACAAATTTGGGTTGAAGCGAAAGTTGGATTTGGGTCGGTGGTTTTCATTTTCTTTTTTAAATTCCTATAATGTCTATCAATTTAGTAGTGTAAAGATATAGCGAATATTTTAAATCGCAAATATTTATTATAAAAATATTAAATAAAGTTTAATTTGTTAATTAATATATTGATTATTAGGTAATTGTAAAAATTAAAAAACCGGTACCCTTTAGGAGGTACCGGCTATAAAACAATAAAACGCCTCAAGTTTATTGAATTTCGTCGCCTTGCTTAATCTCATCAGAAGCGTGAATTAACACTTTATCGTTTACTTTTAAGTTGCCAAATACCTCTGTAGAATCTTTACTAACCAGTCCTTCTTTAATATTTACAATACCGGCTTTACCGGCACTATCCTTAATAACGTATTCCCGTTCTGTTGAACGTATAATAGAACTGTTAGGCACCAGCAACGATTTTGCACCCGATCGCATGGGGATTTTAACTTCTGCATACATACCCGGTTTTAATTGTCCGTTTTCATTAAGTACATCTATTTCGATAGCCTCCTGGCGCATACTGCCCAGCGCATTTGCTGACCGGCTGATCTTTGCGGTTTGCTGATGCCCGGGCATTGCATTAAAAGTAAAAGATACTGATTGTGTTAGATCTACTTTATCTACATAATCTTCCGGAATATCAACCGTAAGACGCATTTTATGAATATCCTGCAAAACGAGCATCGGCTGATCGGTAGCTTTGCCAGGCGCGACCAAAGCGCCGGGCGAAACATTGCGCTGAACGATCATGCCATCAAAAGGGGCGTATATGCGAAGATATCCCTGCATTGTTCTAACGGCATCAACATTTGAATGTTCGGATTGTGCCATGTTCAAATCGGCTTTCATCTTTGAATTAGCTTCATCCAAATCTAAAGGTGAAACAGAGCCGGGTTCTTTGGCTGCCTCTTTTAAACGTTCATATTTTTCTTTGCTTTCCATAGCATTTTCCTGCGCTTGTAAATACCGTGAGTTAGCGGCCTGTAATGCCGATTCCATTTCGGGGGCTTCAAGAATCAATAACAGTTGCCCTTTTTTTACAATGGAACCACGATCAACAAGTAACTCTTTTACAAAGCCATTAACCTTTGGAAAAAGGTTCACTTCATTAAAAGGCACTAATTGCCCTGGTAAGGTAGCTGAAGTTGACAATGCGTCTTCGGCTACGTTTGCCATTTGATATTTATTAGCCTGCTTTTTTTGTACAGTTAAATCAACCGGTTTATTATTCCCGGAGCATGCGGCAAATAGGCTAAGTACCGCCATTAACAAATAAGATCTATATTTCATGTTGTTGAATATTTAAATGATTAGGTTCGTTTAATTCATGAGGCATTAACGATGGTTCGTCATAAGTGGTTTTATTTTGAACCCATGCAAACACCATTGGTAAAATAAATAAAGCGGCAAGTGTTGAAGCAAAAAGGCCGCCGATAACTGCCCGGCCCAGCGGAGCAGATTGTTCGCCGGCTTCTCCCATACCAGATGCCATCGGGATCATTCCGGCAATCATTGCCAAACTGGTCATCAAAATTGGCCGTAAGCGAATGGATGCGCTGGTTATTGCAGCTTTGGTAGCGTCTCTATATTCCAGCCGTAAATTTTCAGCATTAGTTACAATTAGTATGGCGTTTGCTACCGATACACCTACGGACATGATCATGCCCATATATGATTGTAAGTTAAGCGTTGAGCCCGTTAACAGCAGGGCTGTAATTGACCCTAATATTACTGCCGGAATGGTTGATAAAACAGTTAATGAAACTTTGAATGATTGATAATTTGCAGCTAACAACAGGAAGATAACCAATATTGCAAATCCTAATCCGCTTTGCAGACTGTTTAAGGTATCTGTTAAAAGGCTTGACATGCCTTCCATTTTGGCCACTAATCCTTTTGGTGGTTCTCCAACAGATTTAACCGCTTTTTGAACTGCCGATGTGGCTGTGCCTAAATCTTTCTTGTAAATATTTGCACTTACCGTAATATAACGCCTCGGGCCTGTGCGATCGAACTCACCGGGAGCGGTAGTTTGTTTAAAGGTGGCAACATCGGCCAGGGTAGGGCTGCTCTGGCCTTTAACTAAAGGTATTTCCTTTAGTGCATCCATTGAGTTCATTACATATTCAGGTATCTGTGTCTGTACCTGGTAGGTATAAGAATTCTTTTCATCTAACCATAAATTCTTCAACGTATAACGGCTTGACGATGTACTTGCTGTTACAGACCGTGCAATATCACTAACATTTAGCCCTAATTGCGAAATTTTTAAACGGTCCAGTGTAATGGATATTACAGGATAATCTAAAGGCTGGTTGATTTGAACATCGCGTAAATATGGAATTTGTTTCAGCTTTGCTAATACTTTATTGGCATAGCCTTCTATCTGTTGCAGATCCTTTCCGGCAACCTGCACCTCAATAGGAGCATTGGCACCCTGACTCATGATCTTTTCGGTCATGTCAATCGGCTCAAAGGTAATTTTCATTTCGGGGAGTTCTTTGGCGATGTTTTTACGCAGTGCATCTTTTAGTTCATCCATATTAATATGGTAATCATCATCAAGATTTACCTGTAAAACAGCCTCTTGTGTGCCTGTATTAAAAACATAAAGGTTGCTGCTCCCAAAACTACTCGGCACCAGGCCTATATAGCCGGATGTAATTTTTACATGGTTATTAACCGTTTCGTTTATAATTTGTAGTACCTGTTTAAATTTATCTTCCGTACGTTCAAGCCTTGTGCCTTCCGGCTCTTTTATCCTTATCTGAAACTGGCCATTATTGAGTTTAGGCATCATATCCTTGCCTATAACAACAAAGCCTATCCCTGCTAAAAGGATAACAACAACCAAATAAATAGGTACCCATAGTTTTTTCCTGGGCATCAGACGGGTTATTATCCCGATAAACCGTGACTTTACTTTTTCAAAAAGATCATTTTCTTCAGGATGATCTACTTCTTCCTGCCTGTGCGCATTAATCTGCGCCTCTTCATTCTTGTCCAGCCCCTCACCTGCATGGGCATGTGTTTTGCCATGGTGATAGGTTTGATAGCGCTCCGCTTTTATCATCCAGTTACTTAAAATTGGAACCAGGGTTTGCGCTAAAACATAAGATACGATCATGGTTAAGCCGATTGCCATGGATAGCGGCAAAAACATCGCCTTAGGTACACCGTTCATCAGGAAAGAAGGTGCGAATACCGCAAGAATACAAAGCAATATAAGTAATAGGGGAAAAGCTATCTCCTCACAGGCATCGTAAATAGCCAATCGTTTGGATTTACCCATTTCCAGATGCTGGTGGATGTTTTCAATGGTCACCGTTGCCTGGTCTACGAGGATACCGATGGCCAGTGCCAACCCGCTTAGCGTCATGATATTAATAGTTTGCCCAAAAAGACTAAGCAGCAGCACACCTATGAGGATAGATACCGGGATGGTTATTACCACAATTAAACTGCTGCGCCAATCGCGTAAAAACAGCAACACCATTAATCCCGTTAATAAGGCACCGAGGCCACCTTCGGTCATTAAGCTTTTTACTGCGTTTACCACAAAAACAGATTGGTCAAACTGGTAGGATACTTTTACATCGTTTGGGAGCAGACTTTGCATCTCGGGCAGTTTTGCTTTCAAATTCTGTACCACTGTCCAGGTAGAGGCAGAAGCTGTTTTAACAACGGGGATATAAACAGAGCGTTTGCCATTTACAAGGGCAAAATCTACAGTAACATCGGTGGCGTCAGTAACACGTGCAATGTCCTTCACATAAATAGGTACGCCGTTTTTGGTAATAACCGGGATGTTCCCAAAGTTTTCAGAATTTTTAATCAGCGAGTTCATGGTAGTCAGGTACATCATATCGCCAATTCTGAGGTTACCAGATGGTGCCATAACATTAAATTTTGCCAGGGCATCTACCACTTCGTCGGGTGTAAGGTTATAACTCCGCAATTTGTCCGGATCAATACTGAAAACAATTGTCCGGGCGTTCGATCCAAAAGGCGGCGGTGCTGAGAGCCCTGGTATGGTGGAAAACATTGGACGAATGCGAGTGGCCGCTAAATCGTAAATATCTTTAAGACTTTCGTTCTTGCTATCGAATACTAGTTCGCCAACAGGTAGCGATGAAGCATCATACCTGATAACCTGCGGTGGCAAAGCCCCCGGCGGAAAAAAGCTTTGCGCCCTGTTTACTTGCAACGCCACCTGTGCCGAAGCTTCGGCCATATTGGTAGACTCATAAAAAGAGATCTTTATAATAGTTAAGCCTTGTATGCTTTTACTGCTGATATTTTTTATACCATCAACATACAAAAATTGGTTTTGCAATCCGGTTGCAAAAAAGCCTTCCATTTGCTGGGGCGACATGCCTCCATACGACTCAATAACATAAATTGTAGGAAGGTTTAACTTCGGGAAAATATCTATCGGTATATTTATTGCACTGAGCACTGCAAATATTAAAAGGCTCATGGTTATCACTATTACTGTGATAGGCCTCTTGAGTGCGGATGTGACCATTGACATAGTGAGTTATTTTAATAAGTTTAAAACAGTGTTTACCTGGTTCTCGGTAATGGCTTTTTGAAACAGCGCATTCGAGTAATCGTATTTGGCCTGCATATAATCGGTTTCGGCGCGATAAAGAATATTGAGTGCAGCATCCAGCTCAACTATATCTGTTAAACCGTTTTTATATAGCGACAACTTTTGCCGGTAACCGTCATTTGCCGCTTTAAGCTGGTTGGGGATTTCTTTTAACCTGTCTATGGCTGTTTGCATTTCTACATCGGCCTGGCTTGCGTCGATGGATAGTAGCTGCTGCTGCTCCTGCAGTTTTTTGTAAGCATAATCGGTACTGGCCTTTTGCGTGCGGAGCTTCAACTGGCGTTTGCGCAAATCAAAAATATTGTAGGATATGGAAAGGCCAACCAAATAATTACCCCGTTGAAAATCATAACCCGTTGATAAGCTATTGTATTGTCCGCTGGCATCAACGCTTGATCCGCGCCCCCAGGCAGCAGCATCCAATGATATTTTAGGATTATAGAGCTTTTTGATCAGATCTTCTCGCTGCAGGCTGTTTTGATATTCGGAACGGTAAAAGTTAATAAGCGGATGATTAGTAGTATCGGGCTGAAATAAATAAGCCGATGGTTGACTGATAAGCAATGCTTCGACAGAAGTATCAGGCACAATAGTTTGATAAGGCAAACCACTCACTGCCGAAAGCTGAAGCTGCACCCGTTTAAGCTGATTATTTAATTCAATATAATTTAACCTTGCTTTTGAAAGCTCTGCCTCGGCAATGCTGGTATCAACTCCTGCACGTACGCCGCTTTTTGCCAGAGATTCTATTGATCGCCTGATTTCTTCGTTGCGCCGGATGTTACGGAACTGGATGCTAAGAAAATCCTGTAAACGGAGTAATTGCAGATAATTACTTATGGTATAAGCCTGCAATTGATATTTAGATTGGGCAAACTGGTTTTGCTCCACCGTAATATCAGAATTAGCCACTTTGTTTTCGGCGCTGTATTTACCAAAGTTATAGATCTCCCAATCTAAAGCCGCGATACCCAGGTTATCGGCCACCGCTGTAGTTACGTTGGTGTTATGGATACCGCCAGAACTTGAGGGAATTATACCGAACCCAAAGTAAGGGCCGGTAGTGTTATTGCTGGTGCCAATATCGGCCTGATAACTAAGCCGCAGGTTGGGCAGCCAGTTGCTGCGTGTTTCGGCGGCTTGTGCCTGTCGGATAAGAATAGCGGCGGAATCGGTAATAAGCGTTGGTGCTTTTTGATCTGCCATGTTTAGTAACTCCTTTAAAGTTACCGGTGATGTTTGCTGTGCATTTGCAGCTATCGCCATAAAAAGCAATAACAAAATGACAAAGCATCTTTTTATACTTAACATTTGATTTCAGAAATTAATGAATGGGATTTTAATAGAAAACAGAATTAACTGTTTAAAAGTCAATTACATAATGTAATTAAGGAGGAAATGTCAGATGAGCAGACTACCGTTCAATAAATAAGCATTACTACGTGCGGAGAGGCTTATTTGTATTTGATTTAAAAAACGTGCAGTTATATTTATCCCCGCGTTAAATATGGCTGGGAAGAGGATGTTTAAAAAGAATGAAAATCGTAGAAATATGGCTTCAACCGGGTTTGCCAGTTTTTTAACGATGGCCGCAATGTCAAAACTACTATCCTCGGAGTATTCCTGTTTGCGTTTGGTGAAAGCTTTTACTAAAATGGTTTCGTAAGCAGGAGGATTAACATGACTAAACATGGTAAAACCAAGAAATGGCTTTGCCACCAATAACAATACAGCAAAACAGAAATATATTTTGGCCGATTTATATTGATGCGTGCTTATAACCACAATAACATTGTATTAATTTAATAGAATACAAATCTCCGTAGAATTTGTTTAGAAAAGCTTTGGTAACAGCAATGTTGCATGTAAGTATTATGATTTTAATTACCGGTACTTTATTATAATAATTTTAATCGGGCAGCTTTGTAAATTACTAACCACATAAGTTTTTTTATATATCTTGGCTTTAAAATTTAAAATTGTTAAAAACATGAAACTTCATAAAAGTTTGCTGGCCCTTTTGCTATGTTTTGGGGTCTATTTAGTTAAAGCCCAAAGTAATGATCCGGCCCCCGCCAAATATGATCAGCATAAAGTATTTACTCCTTTGTTTTATCCCGCAAAAGGAAACGAATATCGTACAGCAGCCGGTGCCCCCGGCGTTAAGTACTGGCAAAACCGTGCTGACTATAAGCTTAACGTAACACTAGATACTGCAACACACCGTGTAAGCGGCACAACACAAATTACCTATACCAATAACAGTCCTGATCCGCTTGCTTTTTTATGGTTGCAGGTTGATCAGAATATCTATCGTGAAGATTCGCGCGGCGAAGCTACCAGCCCGGTTACCGGTGGGCGTTTTACTAACAAAACATTTACCAAAGGCGATGAAATAAAAGGTGTTTATGTTATTAAAAATGGTAAACAAGAAAAGGTAGATTACCTGATAACTGATACCCGCATGCAGATAAAGCTGAATGATACCCTAAGATCAGGCGGAAGCAAGCTGCTTATAAAAATAGATTATGCTTTTGATGTTCCCGAGTATGGTACTGATAGAATGGGACGCAAGCTATATAAAAACGGCTGGGTGTATGAAATAGCGCAATGGTACCCGCGTATGGAAGTGTATGATGATGTTACTGGTTGGAATGTGATCCCTTATATGGGCGCATCAGAGTTTTACCTTGAATATGGCAATTTTGATTATACCATAACAGCACCCGCTAACTTGGTTGTTGTTGGCTCGGGCGAGTTATTAAACCCGGCAGAAGTTTACACACCTAAAATTATTGGGCGTTTGGCTGCCGCGAAAAACAGCGATAAAACAGTAATGATTAAAGATTCTGTTGATTTGAATCAGAAAGACTCCTATCCGCAGAAAGCTACCCTTACCTGGCATTTCTTTTGTAAAAACGCGCGCGACATTTCATGGGCGGCTTCAAAAGCATTTATATGGGATGCAGCGCGGATAAATTTGCCAAGCGGAAAAAAAGCACTTGCGCAATCCGTTTATCCTGTTGAAAGCAAAGGCGAAGGTGCCTGGAGTCGGTCAACCGAATATGTAAAAGGCTGTATTGAGCTTTATTCAAACGAATGGTATGAATATACTTACCTGGTTGCTACCAATGTTTCGGGCATAGTTGGAGGGATGGAGTATCCAGGTATCGTATTTTGTGGCTCGGACAGTCAGGGCGGCGCTTTATGGGAGGTTACCAATCACGAATTTGGCCATAACTGGTTCCCGATGATCGTGGGCTCAAACGAACGTAAATATGCCTGGATGGATGAAGGTTTTAACACCTTTATTAATAAGGTAGATACCAGGGTTTTTAATAAAGGTGAATATTTTGAGCCGCAGGATCAGCAGCAGAATGCTCCGAATATGTTTTCGGACGATGCAGATGCTATAATGAATACTCCGGATGTAATACAACCGGACTATTTAGGCTTTGCAGCTTATGAAAAACCATCGTTAGGATTAACCATATTACGCGAGCAGATATTAGGAGAAAAACGCTTTGATTACGCTTTCCAAACATATATTAAGCGCTGGGCTTTTAAACACCCAACACCGTGGGACTTTTTTCATTCGATGGATAATGCAGCCGGCGAGGACCTGAGCTGGTTTTGGAACGAATGGTTCTTTACTACATGGAAACTTGATCAGGCCGTTAAATCAATTGATTATGTTGACAATGATCCTTCAAAGGGTGCTTTGATCACTATTGAAAATTTAGAGGCAATGGCGATGCCGGTAACAATTGCCGTTAAAGAAGGAAATGGCAAAACCGATACCGTTAAGCTCCCTGCGGAAATATGGCAGCGCGGCAGTACCTGGACCTTTGCCTATAAATCAACCTCAAAAATTGATTACGCTATTATTGATCCCGATCATATTTTGCCGGATATTAATCCTGAAAACAATTCATTTAGCGGTGTAGCGGTGCCACAGGGCGTTACTGCAGCAACTGTTGTGAAAACTTATCTCGACGCAGTAGGAGGTGAGAGCAGGTTGAATGATATAAAGGATCTGACTGTAACTGCGGAGGGTACCGTACAAGGTATAACGGTAGTGAGAACTAATAAATACAAACAACCCGGTAAATTTGTGCAGGATGTAATGGTTCCGTCATTTAATAATTCAAGTGTAGGCCATATAGTTATTGTGGGCGATAGTGTTAATGTGAGTCAGATGAACAAACAGGTTCAGGTAACAGGTGATGTTAGAGGAGCTGTGGAAGCACGGTACAAGCTTTTTCCAGAACTTGATTTTAATAAAGCCGGCTATACTATGCAACTTGCAACAACGCTTAAAATTGTTAATAACCAGCTGGCTTACCTTGTTACTGTAACATCGCCGGATGGTGTTAAGGTGAAATATTATTATGATCAAAAAACCGGTTTAAAAATCAGGCAGGTTACAGATGTTAAAGGAAGCACTGAAATGGATTGGAGCGATTACCAGGATATTCAAACAGGGATTAAGATTCCTTTTACCGAAAAAACTTCTGTAGTTGGCCAGCCAATTGAGCTAAAAGTAAAAAATACATCCGTTAACAGCGGTTTATCGCCTGATATTTTCAAATAAGGATTTCATACTTTAAATAATAATCAGCCTGATTCGCTCCAAATGCGGATCAGGCTTTATTTTTTTATAAAACCAAAAGCAAATTTTATTTTATGGCAATACCTGCTTAATATTCCAAACAGTATAAAATTCTGTCTTTTTCGCTAATTAGCACCTTTAATTTTATCTTAATTGATTTATAAAGAAAGATATGTTTATAAAAATATTATGGTTATATTAATTCTTTTTAAAATATTTTAAAAAGAATTGTGATTTTCGGTTTTTATTATTTATGTTCGTTTCGTTAAATTAATAAAAACAAATCATTGTGTTTTCTGAAAAAAGCATTAAGAAATTAAAAACAATTGAACGCATTTATAAAAATATGTGTTTGATAATGCATATTTCGTGGGTAAGCCTGACGCGTATTTTAAAAGAGAATAAGTGTCAGGTCAATAATTCAGTTGGTTATAAAATAGGCGAGATCTCTAAATTCAGTATATCGCTTTTATCCAAATCAACATACACAACAAAAAAACCTAAACCGGCAGCAGTCTCTTCTCTCATAAAGTTTATAAACAGTACTATATTAAAAATGAACCGAATAATTGGTAACACTTTAAAGTTACCAGTGTTTGTAAATTTTCTGATAGCCATAAATTATAATTTCCCGACAGGCCGAAAGCAAAATTCCCGTGGTTTCCCTGCATATATGTTGATGTAACCATTTATGTCAATTCAATATTAGCCCGGAAGGCTAATTCAGAAATTTAAAGTGATATATAAATAAATTGATTCGCCAAAATGGTGAAGGGCCAGAGCTATGTTTTCTACCTATTAGAAAATTATAAGATAAATTATTGAAATACAACTAATTAAATATTCAATATAAATTATTAATCATTAACCCTAAACAATAATGCATGGATAAATAAAAACATTAAACTATTAAAACCACACAACGAATTCACAACTAAACAAAAACATAAAAAATGAAAAAATCATTACTTCTCACATTAATAATACCCTGTATGGCAGTGGGAGCTAACGCTCGCCCGTATGCTGTAAAAGGTATAAATAGTCATAAAGGCTATTCAATTGAAACCATAAAATCGGCACAAGCCGTTAAGGGAACCGTAAAAGATGCAAGCGGTGAGGCCCTTATAGGAGTAAGTGTTTCGGTAAAAGGAACAACCAACGGTACCCAAACAGATATTAATGGAAATTTCACCATACCGGCCAACGTTGGCGATGTTTTGGTGTTCACTTATATTGGTTATAATAAAACAGAAATTAAGGTAACCGATGTTCCTTTCTTAAACGTTGTACTTGCAACTGATGCAAAAGCACTTAACGAAGTTGTAGTTACCGCTTTCGGTATCAAAAAATCAGAAAAGTCTCTTGCTTATGCTACTCAACAAGTAGGTGGCGATCAACTTAGCACTGTAAAAAACGACAACTTAATGAATTCACTTAATGGTAAAGTTTCTGGCGTTACCATTAATCCAAGTGCGTCAGGTGTTGGTGGTTCCGTAAAAGTAATTTTACGTGGTAACAAATCGGCCAGTGGTAATAACCAGCCTTTATATGTAATTGATGGTATCCCTATTTCTAACGGATCAAACTCAAACGGGCAACCAAACAGTACTTATGGTACTAATGTTGGCCAGGGCGGTGGTGCTATGGGTATTAGTGCAAACCAGGATGGTGGCGATGGTATTTCTAACCTTAACCCTGACGATATCGAGAGCATTTCGGTATTGAAAGGTGCAACTGCTGCTGCGCTTTATGGTAGTGAGGCACAAAATGGTGTTATTTTGATCACCACTAAAAAAGGAAAAGCCGGTAAACCTACCATCAACTTTTCATCATCTTTTACCTCTGATAAGATTGCTTATCAACCGGAATTTCAAGACAGCTATGGCCAAACTTCTCCGGGTGCAACTACCAGCTGGGGATCAAAAATTGGCGGAGCGAGTGATAACCTGTCACAATTTTATCAAACAGGTACAAATTTCACCAATTCAATAAACATGTCTGGTGGTAATGAAGCAGCTCAATCATTTTTCTCTTATGCCAATACAACTGCCGACGGTGTTGAGCCTGGTAATAAGTTAGAGAGAAATAATGTTAATTTCCGTGAAACAGCCCATTTTAACAAATTGACTGTTGACGGAAACGCAAATTACGTTAGCCAAACTATTAATAATACTCCGGGTTTAGGTTTTTATTTAAATCCATTAACCGGTTTGTACTTATTTCCACGTGGTTTGGACATAACGCCGTATAAAACTGGTTACGAAATACCTGCTGCTCTTGGTGGCAATGGTGCTCCAACACAAAACTGGCCTTTTAGCGAAGACGTACAACAGAATCCGTGGTGGACAGCTAACAACGACCCTAATACATCAACCCGTAACCGCTTTTTATTTAATGCAAGCGTTAAATATGACGTGGCCAAATGGTTAAGTTTACAAGCACGCGGAAATGTAGACTATGTTAGTGATACTTATCAGCAAGATCTTGATGCAGGAACAAATCCGGTTTATGCTAAATCGAATGGTCAGTTTATATTAGGCAATCAGGTTACTGAACAAAAATACGCTGACTTCCTTGCTACTTTTACAGCTCCTGGAAAATCAGACATCAAATTTGACGGTGTGTTAGGTGCAAGTATTAAAGACGTCAACACCAACGGAACACTTATTGGCCCTGATGCAAGTAACGGTTACACCGGTACAGGTTTACTTATTCCAAACGTTTTTCTCCCACAAAATATAGTAACTGCTGCTGGCGGTCCGCCGGTGAGCACTATACAAGCAAATCACAGCCAAATACAATCGTTGTTTGCAAATGCTAATTTATCATATAAAAACTGGGCTTATTTAACCTTAACAGCCAGAAATGACTGGTCTTCAAATCTTGCTTATACACCAGCATATAACTTCTTTTATCCATCTGCAGGTTTATCACTTATCTTAAACCAGATGTTTAAATTACCTGAAGTAATATCTTATGCTAAGATCAGAGGTAGTTATGCCCAGGTAGGTAATACTGTACCTCCTTATGTAACTAATCCGCTTGCGCACCTTGGAATTGGTAGTAGTATAGTTTTAAATTCGGCAGCACCATTCCCTACATTAATACCAGAAAGAACAAATAACATTGAATTAGGTACTGATCTGCGTTTCTTTAACGACAGGTTAAGTTTTGGTTTCACTTATTACAAAACCAACACCCTGCACCAGGCCATTCAGTTAATTCCTGCATATACTACAACTTATGGTTCGGGATATGTTAATGCTGGTAATATCCAAAACAGTGGTGTTGAGTTTAACTTAGGTTATGATGTATTTAAAGGCAAAGACTTTAGCTGGAACACATCAATTAACGCATCTGCTAATAAAAACAAAATATTAGATCTTGATTCTAAAGATGGTATCAACCAATTTATTATAACGCCTAATTTAAACAACTCCTATGAGTCTATCCTGGCTAAGGGTGGTTCTTATGGTGATATTTATGGTGTTACTTTTAAACGTGATGCACAAGGCCGTATTTTAATAGGCCCTGATGGTAGTACTCCTGAAACCAACAATGGATTTAATTATTTGGGCAATCCGAACCCTAAATTCCAATTGGGATGGAACAACAGCTTTACTTATCAGAAATTTAGCTTAGGTTTCCTTGTCGACGGAAAATTCGGCGGCCAGGTTCTTTCTTTAACCCAGGCAGAAATGGATCAGTATGGCGTTTCAAAAGTTTCGGGCAATGCAAGAAATGCAGGTGGCGTAGCTATAAATGGCGTGAATGCTGCAACAGGCGCTGCTATTACTTCAGTTAATCCTCAAGTATGGTATAGCACTGTAGGTGGCCGCGCAGGTATTACAGAAGACTATATGTATAGCGCTACTGTTGTTCGTTTGCGTGAAGCAAGTTTAGGCTACACTATTCCATTAACAGGAGCAATTAAAAGCCTGAAACTTTCATTAATTGGACATAATCTTATATATTTCTATAAGAAGGCACCATTTGATCCGGAAATTAGCATGTCAACAGGTAATGGACTATCGGGTGTAGACGTATTCAACCAACCAGCTACACGTAACTATGGTTTTAGCTTGAATGCTACCTTCTAAAATATTCACTTTTTAAAATAAAAACGATGAAAACACATTATAAATCCATCATAAATAAAGGAAGCAAGTTATGCATGGCTGCGCTGCTTTCACTGGGGCTCTTAGAGCTTACCAGTTGTACAAAAAAATTCGAAAAATTTGATACTGATAACACCGGTTTAACATCCAAACAAGTTCAGGTTGGATTGGTATTTCCAGGGATTCAGACAGCGTTGTTTGGTGAAGAAGGCAACTATCAGCTTGATCAGAACTTAAATGCGGATTGTTACTCAGGTTACATGATGTCGCCCGATCCGTTCAGAGGTAACATCAGCAATTTAACTTATAGCTTGGTTGACGGATGGAACCAACAGATATTTATTGATGGTTATACAAGTTCTTTATTTGCTATAAACTATATCGGTAATGTTGGAACAAGAACAGCTGCTCCGGATTTTTGGGCAATTGCATTGATCCTTAAAGTAGAAACATTTGACAGGATAACTGATAAATACGGCCCGGTTGCCTACAGCAAAGCAGGTGCTACCTTACAGAATACTCCTTACGACAGCCAACAAAGTGTTTACAACCAGTTTTTCCTTCAGTTGGATACTGCGGTTACTAATTTGAATACATTTATAAAAGCTAATCCAACCAGTACCCCTTTTACAAACTATGACCTTGTTTATGGAGGTAATTACAAGGAATGGCTTAAATTAGCTAACTCATTACGTTTGCGTTTAGCGATGCACCTTGTAAAGGTTGATCCAACGACAGCTCAGGCGCAAGCAGAAAAAGCAATGGCAGATCCGGGAGGCTTACTTGCTGCTAACACCGATAATGCAGGAATATCTGGTGGTGGCTATCATAATCCGCTTAACGTTATTACAACAAGCTGGTCAGATATTTCTATGGGCGCTGACCTTGAATCAATCATGGTAGGTTATAATGACCCTCGTTTACCTAAATACGTTGCACCTGCAACGGATAGCCGTTTCAGTGGTCAGTATAAAGGTATCCGTATCGGTTCATTAATTACAGCTAAACCTGGTTATAGTGGTTATTCTATCTTAAACACAAGCACTGCAGTTACACCAACATCACCAATGATGTTTATGACAGCTGCTGAAGTTTGGTTTTTGAAATCAGAAGCTGCTTTACGTGGTTGGGCAAATGCAGGTGATGCTGCAACTGACTACAATACAGGTATTCAAACTTCTATGAACCAATGGGGTGTAGCAGGCGCATCTTACACCAGCGATGCAACCAGTACACCTATTGCTTACGTTGACCCTTCGAATGCTGCCAATAACTCACCGGCACTTTCAACTATTACTATTAGCTGGAATCCTGCTGCAAGTAACGAAACAAATTTGGAGCGTATCATCACTCAAAAATGGATAGCAATGTATCCGGAAGGTCAGGAAGCATGGACGGAATATCGCCGTACCGGTTATCCTAAGCTTTTCCCTGTTGTTAATAATAACAGCAACGGTACTATTGATAGCCAAATCCAGATCCGCAGGTTAGCATACCCGGCAAACGAGTATACTACAAACGGGCCAGCTGTTCAACAAGCTGTTCAATTATTAGGCGGTCCTGATAATGGTGGTACCAGAGTATGGTGGGATGTAAATAAAGCTAATTTTTAATCATTAGTTTTTCACTAAGCTCTTATAAAAGGAGTTGCTTTGAAAGGCAACTCCTTTTTCATTTAAACATAATCGGTTTATGAAGTTTGATACTAACCTAACAGATTTGATACATATCAACCGCTGTAGTAGTATTTCAATCAACTATATTTGATCTTCATTCATTATTACAAGGTTAACCGGTATGAAAAAAATACTCTTTACAAGTGTTGTATGTTTATATGTTTTTTTGGCCAGGGGCCAGTCAGGTCAAATTGGCCAAACGGAGATTACCGAATGGCAATATGGCAAGAATGGCGCGGTTTCCCTTACTTATGATGATGGATCGATCAACCAGTTCAGGTATGCTTTACCTATAATGGAACGGCTAAAAATGCCGGCTACTTTTTTTGTTATTACGGGTGGTATTCCGGGTTCCAAATATCATGGCAGGTTTATCGGGCGCCCTGTTAAAACGATTATAAATGAATCAGCTACTATACCAACTAATGCTCAAAACTTCTTTGAACGCTGTTCTGCGGGAGGATATTTAGGTTATAAGGGCACAATCAATTATGTTACCAGGGCCGCAAGCCTTTATGATGAAAAAAGAACAGATGAAGCTTATAAATTAATTGATGAACTATATCAAAAAGTAAGAAAAGGCGATTTTAAACCCGGTTATCAGCCCTGCGACGAAGTATTGCAGGAAGAAGGCTCAACCTGGGATGACTTTAGAAAATATGCTGCCGAAGGTTATGAAATGTCGAGCCATTCTATAACTCATGCCAGTATGCCAGCGCTTGATTCGGCAAATATTGCTTATGAGCTCGAAAAAAGTAAGGAAGAAATAAAAAATCAATTAGGAGCTCAATATACTTTTTCGTCCGAAGTCCCTTATGGCTATGAAAATGAGCGGGTAATGCAAATTGCTTATAAAATTTACCCGGCCCTGCGCAACAGGATGCCGGAACCATGGCTGAAGGAAATTGATCGCGCCAGCAAAAATACACCCGGTACTACCGACAAAGATTACATACAATGGCAGCGGGGCGCTACCACCAAAACACCTTTACCGCTGATGAAATCGTGGGTGGATACGGCGGTGGCTAAAAATAATACATGGCTGGTTCTGGTATTTCACGGTGTGGATAGTTTGGGTTACGAGGCTTTACCGCATACGTTGCTCGATGAATATTTTCAATACATAAAAAGCCACGACGATAAACTTTGGATAGCCACATTTGGAGATGTTGCCAAATACATGCGCGAAAGAGAAGGAGCGGGGCTGAAATACAAACAAGCAAATGGCAACACGATAGTTACGCTTACACATTCGCTTGATCAAAGTATGTACAATCTACCGCTAACGCTTAAAACTTACGTGCCTGCCAATTGGAAACATATAGTTGTACAACAAGGTAGTCACAGCCAAAAAATCAATGTGCAGACGGATGACAAAGGTAGTTATGCTATTTACCAGACTTATCCCAATGAAGGCGAATTAATATTATCCGGCAATTAATTATACAACCGTTACCGCAGTTATTATAAGTAATAAAACCATACATATAGAAAATACTACTAAATAAGAAAGCGACATCCCGATCATCTTAGAAATAGTTCTCCACCTGCCCCGGTGATACACCACTCGTAAAGAACGGTATATATACCAGAAAACGGCTAAGCTGGCAAAAAACATTAACCATTGGCTAATATCGCCAAAGCCACCTCCAGCCGGAAGAACCATTTTAAGCACCATGATGATTGTTAAAAAAAGGAAAACAAAACAATGAAGGTGGAATGAGTAAATCAAATGCTCCACATAAAATTTCTTGCTTCGCCAAAAAGTAATCTTTAATATCAGTGCAAATAAAGGCAATAGCAAAAACATCATTTTAGGGAAATTGTGCACTATGCCCTCTTTAATTAACTCATTTTTATTAATTTTTGGATTATGTAAAGCAAAGGATTTTTCGTTATAATATCTTTCTAACCAGCCATCGCGTTCTTTAGCGGGCAACTTACTTTGTGTGGTCAGGTATTGAGCGTAAGTGGTGTCGTCCGTTGTACTGTAAAGTGCATCGCTTATTGTGCTGACGTTGTCGTCGTCGTCATCTTTATCTACAGTATCTTTATGTTTTTGAGTAGGCGTTATAAGCGCTGTCGGTTTTTTTACACGATGGCCAGTATATTTAACTTCATTTATTGCTTTCTCTTTTTGCTGAGGGCTCAGATTTTCATTGTTATTTAGCTTATTAATAACAGCCCTCTTAATTGAATCGGTTTTTTCGGTTGTGGTTTGCTTTTGTTCAACTTTAGCAGTCTCTTTATTTTCCTTAAAAACCAATAAAAAATAAATAAGGCTGATGAAGATGTACATTTTTACAGGATGCAGGAACTGTACCCGACGACCTGCCATATACTCGTTAGTAAGCTTTCCCGGATTAAAAAATAATGGTTTAAGCGTATGGAAAAACTGGTGATCGAAGTGAAAATAATCGCTTATGGCATGGTTCATCATGTGCCCAAAGCTTTCTTTTATTTGCAGATTTTCCTGTCCGCAATTATGGCAAAATTTGCCTTCTAACGTTGATCCACAGTTTAAACAGTCGTTTTCGTGCCGGTAATGTTTTTTCATTAAGGGGTGATATTGCTTCTTTTTAACTTATTAATGTAATAAATACTGCGTAAAACATCCAACCCCACTCCACAAGCTCAATTACGTGTATCTATTGTTTTTTGATGAACTACACAGCGGGATTAAGCGCCACATTGTTTTTATATCTGAATACAAATGGGAAAATAATAGCGATCACCAATGCATAACCTGCAAATGTAAGCCAGATGCCATGCCAGTTTTTGCTATGATCAGCCAGCGTAAAATATTTATCTATAATTAATCCGCTGATGATGCTTCCAAAAAAAGCTCCAAATCCGTTTACCATCATCATAAACAGGCCTTGTGCGCTACCTCTTATTTCGGGCGTGGTTTGTGTTTCAATAAACAAGGACCCCGAGATGTTGAAAAAGTCAAAGGCCATGCCGTATACGATACATGATAAAATGATCATCCATAAACCGTCGGCCGGATTTCCGAAGGCAAAAAAGCCAAATCGAAGTACCCAGGCTAACATGCTGAACAGCATTACGTATTTGATTCCGAATTTACGGAGGAAAAACGGAATTGCTAAAATGAAAAGCGTTTCAGATACCTGGGATATAGACATAATGATGGCCGGATATTTTACGGCAATCAGGCCGTTATACGCTGGCACATTTCTAAAATCCTGTATAAAGGTATCACCATAAGCATTAGTAAGCTGTAGCGCTGCCCCCAACAGCATCGAGAACGCAAAAAATATGGCAAATTTGCGCGTTTTAAATAAAACAAAGGCATTTAAACCAAGCAGGGTTACGATAGATTTATTTTGAACCTTATTTAAAAGCGGCGGGCACTTTGGTAAAGTGAAAGAGTAAATACCCAATGCTAAAGCCACCGCGGAAGCTATATAAAATTGATTGGCCGATGTTTCACTGTGGGTAAGGCTTACGGTCCATAATGCGGCAATAAAGCCTACAGTACCCCAAAATCGAATGGGGGGGTAGTCTATTACAACGTCCTTTCCGCTGCTTTTTAATGCAGAATAGGCAACCGTTATAGATAAGGACAACGTAGGCATATAGAATACCATGTTTAGTAATATTACCCAAAAAAAAGTTGTGGGGTTAGTTACAAGCGGGATGCTAAATAATACCAATGATCCCAAAATATGCATAATGCCATAAAGCTTTTCGGCATTTATAAATTTATCGGCAATAATTCCGGTTAAGGCAGGCATAAAAATAGCTGAAATACCCATGGTAGAAAATATTGCCCCAAATTGAGCGCCAGACCAGTGCTTATTCTGAAACCAATAAGCGCCGATGGTAAGTAGCCAGGCTCCCCATATAAAAAATTGCATAAAATTCATCGCTATTAGGCGAAACTTAATATTCATATAGCGTTAAATTGAACAAGATGTAGTCAGCATACATTATTATCGGAAAGTAATGAAATAAATGCAAAATCAAAAATTTGATGGTGTGATTAACGGGAAGCAGCCGTTTTTATGTCGCGGAAAGTCATCAAGCAGCTTCCTTAACTAACCTCCGACCTCTAATCACTAATCTCCTTAAGAAGCTTTCCTGCGATTTAGTTCATCCCTTATCTTAGCGGCCTTTTCATAAGATTCTTCGGCCAGCGCTTCCTGCAGTTTTGTTTTTAACTCATCTATGCTCAATGAGGTAAATCCACCTGCTGTGGTTGCAGCGGCTGTTTTCTCTTCAGTAGTTTCGTTGATGTTTTCGAGATAAACAAAATCATTGCCTTCAATTACTATACCAGCGGTTGAAAGAATAAATTCGTAAGTATTAATCGGGCAATCAAACCTTACTGCTATCGCGATAGCATCCGACGTGCGGGCATCTATTTCAACTACCTTTTTACCGTCGGAACAGATAAGTTTGGAGTAAAATATACCATCAACCAGGTTATAAATAATTATCTCCTGCACAGTTATGTGATAGGCTTGCCCAAAGCTTTTAAACAGATCGTGCGTTAACGGTCTGCTTGGGGTCATTTTCTCAATTTCTATCGCAATGGCTTGCGCTTCAAAGCTTCCGATAATAATCGGAAGACGCCTGCGGCCGCTTACTTCGCCCAAAACCAAAGCATAAGCACCAGATTGAGTTTGGCTGTAAGACAAGCCAACAATATCCAGTTTTATTTTTTTCATATCATTACCCATCACAACGGATCTTTTTTATGCCGAAGCTTTATATTCCTTAATTGCTGAAATTAATTTTGGTACCACTTCAAAAGCATCGCCAACTATGCCGTAGTCTGCCACTTTAAAAAATGGTGCTTCGGCATCTTTGTTAATTACCACGATCACTTTTGACGAACTTATGCCCGCCAGGTGTTGTATTGCTCCTGAAATTCCAATGGCAATATACAAATTTGGACTGACAGCTATACCCGTTTGTCCAACATGTTCGCTATGCGGGCGCCAGCCTGCATCTGATACCGGTTTTGAACAGGCCAGGGCTGCGCCAAGCAGGTTAGCCAGTTCTTCAATCATTCCCCAGTTTTCGGGCCCTTTAAGGCCACGACCGCCGGAAACAACAATATCCGCATCAGGCAACGAAACTTTATCTGTTGAACGGACTATCTCTTTTATTATCGCAGTAAAGTCCGATTCCTTGTTTTCAATTGCAAAATCTTCTACTGCAGCAGTTGATTCCGTTTCAACTACTTTGTATGAATTGGGTGTAAGGGAAATAACTTTATTTGCCGATGTTACTTCAACTATTGCAAATGCCTTACCCGAAAAAGCTGTCTTTTTAACCCTGAATTTACCATCACGCTGATCTGGCAGTGAAACTGCGCCATCAACCACGGCTGCTTCGAGCTTAACGCCAAGTCGCGGGGCCAACCCACGGCCCGAAAATGAATTGGAAAGCACCACAATATCCGCACCTATTTTTTTTGCTGCTTCGGCAATTACCGATGCATAAGCCTGGTTAATGAAATTCTTAAGCTTTTGGTTGGATACGTTTAATATTTTTTGTGCACCATATTTCCCAAGTGAGGCTAATGATGTGGCATCTACATCGCCTATTGAAATAGCAATTAAGCTGGTGTTATTTTGATCGGCAACCGCACGGGCATAAGAAACAGCTTCAAAAGTTGATTTTTTGAACTTTCCGTCCACATTTTCTGTATAAACTAAAACTGGCATTTATTGGTAAATGATGGTTTATTTAGATTTAAGTTTTTATTTATATAACCCGCGCTTCTGTATGCAATAATTCTACCAATTTTGCAGGATCATCGGCAGCAATTAATTTTACCTGCCCACGCGGAGCCGGAGTTTCATAACCGATTACCTCCGAAAAAGTTTTTACCTCAACAGGTTCAACAACATTCAAAGGCTTGGTGCGGGCCGACATAATACCACGCATATTTGGTATTTTAACTTCAGCAACGCCTTCTGCTGTCCCTGCAACAAAAGGCAATGGGATAGTTATTACTTCCTTACCGCCCTCAATTTCGCGTTCAACAGTTACCGCATTACCGTCAATATCTAATTTTTTTATGATTGATACCGAAGGAAGATCCAACAATTCGCCCAACATGGCGGCTACTTTTGAGCCATTATAGTCAATTGATTCGCGTCCGGTTAATATCAGGTCAAACGGGTTTGCTTTAACGTAGTTTGCAATTTGAAAAGCTACGTACCAAGCATCGTGTGGTTTGGCATTAATACGCACCGCATCAGTTGCACCAATGGCCAAAGCTTTGCGAATGGTAGCCTCAGTATTAACTTCGCCAACATTTATAACGGTTACTGTTCCATTCCCACCATCAGTAAGTTCAATGGCGCGTGCAAGCGCAATTTCATCGTAGGGATTTAATATAAATTGAACCCCGTTTGTATTAAATTGCGTGTTGTTATCAGTAAAAGTTATTTTTGTCGTTGTATCAGGGACATTACTTATACAAACCAGGATTTTCATCTTGCTATTTGTTTTTTTAGTATTAGTGTTTTTTATCCTTTAATAAAGATGGACTTTCTATGTTAACTAATGATGAAAACCTAAATTTTGATAAACAAAAATGAATTGTCTAGCACTATAGGTTTGTGCAAATTTAATTAAAAAAGAGAGAGTTTAAAATGCAGAACAGCAGATTAGAGAAGCTATTGGAATTTATAAAGAATGAACCGGAAGACCCGTTTTTAAAGTATGCACTTGCAACGGAGTATCTACGTATCAATCAAACAGATAGGGCTTTGTCGTATTATGAAGACCTTGTAAATAATCATCGTAATTATTCTGGTACTTATTATCATTTAGGCAAATTGTACGAGGCGCTGGGCCGTAAAGAGGATGCTTTAAAAACTTATGAAACAGGCATTAGCGTTACCCGCGAACAACGGGATAACCATGCACTATCAGAATTACAGGCCGTTTACAACGAGTTGAGCGGGCTGTATGACTAACGTTCAATGGTTCATTAGTTCATTTGTTCGTTGGTCTTTGCAAGATTGATAGACAGGAAGCGAATTAATAAACCAGGACCCCAATAAACTAATTAACCAGTGAACCAATGAACTAAATGAACAAACGCCAGTTACTATTTTTACGGGACGTAATTATTTACACATTTACAGCATTTGGCGGTCCGCAGGCGCATATAGCCGTTTTGCTGCGCGAGTTTGTTGAGAAACGGCGGTACGTTACCGAAGAGGAGTTAATGGAGCTGAATGCCCTAGCTCAGTTACTGCCCGGCCCATCGTCAACACAAACATTAATTGGCATTGCCTGGAAAGTTGGCGGTTTGCGTTTAGCAATTATTACTTTTTTTATTTGGGTATTGCCTTCGGCAACCATTATGTGTTTGGCTGCTATCAGCTATAAAATATTTGCAGACAAAGCCAAGTTTACCGAGATATTGAAGTTTGTACAACCTATAGCGGTAGGTATAGTTGCTTATGCTACTTATACGTTTGCCAACAGGTTTTTAAAAAGCAGGGTTAGCACTATGTTGGCTGTAGGCTCACTTATTGCTACACTTATTCTGCAAAACGCTTATGCTTTTCCGTTGCTTGTGTTATTAGGAGGTATCATTTCATCAGCATTAGAAACTCAGCCGCAAGAGAATGAATTGCGCGTAAAGTTATTCTCAAATGTTAACCCCAATAAGGTTGCTTATTTTATTGGTATTCTGTTGCTTTTTGCGGCTATGGGTGCTATTATAAACCAAACGTCGCCATTTAGCTTACCTATTCGTTTGTTCGAAAACTTTTACCGTAACGGCATTTTGATATTTGGCGGCGGACAGGTTTTGGTACCCCTAATGTATACCGAGTTTGTCGAGGTTAAACATTATTTAAGTAACTCAGAGTTTCTTTCGGGATATGCACTGCAACAAGCTTTGCCGGGGCCTACTTTTTCTTTTACGTCGTTTTTGGGCGGCATAACAATGGGAAATAAGGGTGGGGGAGTTTTTGATCAGATAATGGGCAGTGTGGTAGCCGTTATTGGTATTAATTCGCCCGGACTCATCCTTATTTTGTTTATTGTACCCTTTTGGAATGATCTGAAAAAGATAACCCGGATAAAAAATTCGTTAAGCGGCATAAACGCGGTAGCAGTTGGTTTTATGGCAACCGCATTAATATTATTAGCCAGGCCATTCGGACTTAATTGGATGGCTTACCTAATAATGATTGCAACTTTTTTGCTGCTCAATTTTACAAAAATAAAAACCCCGGTAATTATCATTATCGGGATTGTTTTGGGGTTGGTGTTTTAACGTAACCAATTGAACCCGGGTGTGTTTTATGTTTTAAGCTCGTATAAAGGATTAATGGGTGCCGGAGTTTAAAACGGAGCAGAATCGTCGTCATCCATCTGATCCATTTTAGATGGCCTGATGATGAAATTACTTTGTTTTTCAAAATCCTGTGACGGAGCCAAGCCTGAAAAGGCATTGCCCGGGGAAAAGCTTCCATCCATACCGGTATCCAAATCGGTGAATTTTACGTACTTGCCAATAAATTTCAATCGTACCCTGCCGGTTTCGCCATTACGGTGTTTGGCAATAATAACCTCACCAACACCTTGAGTGGGGTTATTATCCTCATCAACTTCCAAACCATAATATTCTGGCCGGTAAAGGAATAAAACCATATCAGCATCCTGCTCAATAGAACCGGATTCACGCAAATCTGATAGCATTGGTCGTTTTGAACCACCTGGACGGCTTTCCACCGCGCGGCTTAATTGCGAAAGTGCAATAACCGGCACGTTTAATTCTTTTGCCACCGATTTTAAGGCTCTTGATATACTACCAATTTCCTGCTCACGGTTACCACCGCCTTTAGCGTCGGCACCCTTGCCATGCATCAGTTGCAAATAATCGACGATGATTAACTGAATATCGTGCTGTGATTTTAAACGGCGGCATTTAGCTCTGAATTCGAAGATATTTAGTGCAGGGGTATCATCAATAATCAAAGGAGCCTGTTCCAGACGCCCTATTCTGGAGTGAATCTGAGCCCATTCCCATTCTTCAAGATTACCTTTACGGATCTTTTCCTGTTCAATTTCAGTTTCGCCGCTCACTAACCTGTTAACCAGTTGAACCGACGACATTTCGAGCGAAAACACCACAACGGGTTTATTAAAATCAACCGCAGCATTACGGGCGCAGGTTAATACGAAAGCCGTTTTACCCATTGCCGGACGGGCAGCGATAATCACCAGATCGGATTTTTGCCAGCCGGAGGTCATCCTGTCCAGATCGGTAAATCCGGATGCAACACCAGTTAAACCATCTTTTTTATCTTTAAGCGCTTCAATTTCCTTTAATGTTTCGTGCATCAGGTCATCCATCTTTCGCGAATCACGGCGAAGGTTGTTTTGAGCAATTTCAAAAAGGTTTTTTTCGGCTTTATCTAACAGATCAAGTACGTCAGTAGTATCTTCATAAGCGCTATTGATTACTTCTGTTGAGATCCTGATCAACTCACGCTGGATGAATTTTTGTATGATGATACGGGAGTGGAACTCAATATTGGCGGCTGATGCCACGCGATTGGTAAGCTCGGTAATATAATAAGCACCGCCAATCATTTCCAGCTCACCCTGTGAGCGCAATTGCGCAGTTACCGTTAGAATATCTACCGGTGACGATTTTTCAAACAATTGTCTTATCGCCTGGAAAATTTTCTGATGATTGTCTTTATAAAAAACTTCAGATTTCAAAATGTCAATTACCGAAGATAATGCATCCTTTTCGAGCATTAGCGCACCCAGAACCGCTTCTTCAAGATCAATTGCCTGCGGAGGCAATTTACCTAACCCGCTATATGGGGTTGGGTTGGTTACCCTGCTTCGTCGGTCGTTGGTGTTTGGCTTATTATACTGGTTTTCGTTCTCCAAAATCATACCCCCAAAAATATATCAAAAAGTGGCGGATTTAGCCATAGTTAACATCTTTTTATTTTAATTTGAAAAATGCCTTAATCCCTAAAAAAATGAATGATTGTTATCAACAGTAAAATGTTGGTAATTAAAAGATTTACCTGTAAATCAGCGTTTCCAAGCCATTGTTAATAAATTGATTTTGCTAATTTCTGTCAAAATTTATATCTATTACGGCATTATCCCTTAGCTGCGCAAAGTTAATTAATATAGCTACTTTTGCTGTCCTTTAAAATAAATAAAATGAGTTATAATTCAAGACCTGTCCGTGAGAGCAATCAAATGGTTTTTGGTATCCGTGCAGTGGTTGAAGCCATCCGTTCAGGTAAAGAAATTGAGGCCCTGTATTTGCAGCGCGGAATTGGCGGCGGCTTGCTTAACGAGCTTAAAGAGCTGCTTAATGAATACCAGTTAACTGCCCAGCAGGTTCCGGTAGAAAAACTTAACCGTCTTACCCTGAAAAATCACCAGGGAGTGGTAGCTTTTATATCGCCCATCACTTACCATAAGATAGAGAACATCATCCCGCAGATATTTGAAAATGGCGAAACACCATTGATATTGGTTTTGGATTCAATTACCGACGTGCGTAATATGGGTGCTATTGCCCGTACGGCCGAGTGTGCTGGTGTGCATGCCATTGTGATCCCTGCTAAAGGATCAGCACAGATAAACCCTGACGCGATAAAAACATCGGCTGGTGCCTTATATAAGATACCGGTTTGCAGGCATGATAATTTTATTCAAACTGTTAAGTTCCTGCAGGAATCAGGTTTGCAACTGGTTTGCTGTACCGAAAAAACCCAGGATGATATTTATGCGCCCGATTATACCGCGCCAACGGCTATTATTATGGGGTCAGAAGAGGACGGTGTGCGTAATGAGTTGATCCGTATTGCTGATCATCTGGCCAAAATACCTATGTACGGAGAAATTGAATCGCTTAATGTTTCAGTTGCTACAGGGGTAATTGTTTATGAAGCGATAAGGCAGCGGTTAGCTGTTAAAGTGTAAGAGTGAAATGTTTGGCAGGTATTTGGAAAAAAAAGGCACAAAAAAAAGGGTAAGCTACTTTTATCGCGCCGCTCAACTCTCTACCCTTGCTGTGTTCCCACCCTGGGGGAGTTCAAGAGGAGCTGGCCGTAAAAGACTTACCCCGGGGCAAAGATAGAAAAAGGTTTGTTTTTGGTTAATAAATTGTTAAAAAACCTTAAAATGGCTGATTCCTTGTGTTACAGTGTGTTAGATGCTGTTAATTACCGTACTAAAAAATTTCTTTTAAACGGTTGGCAAAAAATAGCTCTTTATACTGCCTGTATTCGTGATATTCGGCATAAGTATCGCGTTCCAATATGGTGAGGCTATTGGCTGTAAAGCCCTCGGAAAAGGACCTGCTAACCAAATTTGGCCACAGTTTATTAAACGCCGTTACCGGGATATTGCCGGCGATAACAATATGAGGCACAAAATTTTTAACTTTTATATCCATCTGTTTTTTTAGCAACTTAAACCAGTTGTCGGTTTGTTTGGTGTTTTCAACCAGGGCGTAAATAGTACGGGCCCTGCTGCCGTGATTAAAATAACCAAAGCCATTTATTCGTAGTTCGATAGGAGGGATAGTGCTTATCCTGCTACCCATTTTTTCGATAGCCGGATGCACTAGGAAAGGCTTGCACCTGGTTTGATGTGTTACGATAATATGCGGGGTGCTGCGCATACCTTCAAAATGCCCTATTACATTTACCGATGCCCGTTTATACCTGCTGATCTCGTTTTTTATAGCATCGGGCAGGGAAATAACCATCAAGTAATCAGAATAGTTCAGCATAATGTCAGCGGGTAATCAGTCGCTAAAATGCTAATATTTTTAGTAAAATAGGTAAATACTTTTAAACATTTTTTCCGTGAGGTATATGCCGTTTAATTTGATATTAGAAAAGACTGATCTGTTGCAAATTAATGTTATTGCTTATAGGCGATTGGGTTATCTTAAGTTTTGAATTCGCGAAAGCATAAAAATCAATATTGCGGTTAAACGAAATCTGTTTATATATCTGATAGCTTCTATGATAACCGATAGTCTCTCTTCGTAATATGGTTAGTTTATCAATAGTGCACTGCTCATTCCATTCGGAATTTTTAAAAGATGGCCACAGTTTATTAAAAGAGCCGGCAGGTATTGATTTGGCGATAGTAATATGTGGCACCAAATTATTTACGTTAAAAAATTTCCTTAGCTGTTTAAGCCAGGCGTTGGTTAGCGGACTTGAATTAAGCTTGGCATAAATGGTATAATGATCCTTATGGCTAAAGAAGTCAAAACCATTAATATCCAGTATTAAAGGTGAAAGCGATTGCATATCTCTTTCCAATTTAGGCAGGATAGGATCAATCCAGGCTGACCTTTTCCTGAACCAGGGTTGTACCGTGATGTGTGCTGTTGAATGGCGGCTTTCAAACTCGCCAATAATTCCGGCAGTAAAGTCCTTTAATTTTTTTACCCTGCCGGTAATACTTTCGGATGGTGAAAGAATAATCAGATAGTCGTGATAATCAGTCATGATATGTTCATTTATAAATCTAAATTACTAATATTTTTAGTAATTACAAAATATTTTATACATTTGATGTATGGCCACCCAACGCGTTATCATGCATATCGATCTCGATTCATTCTTTGTATCGGTTGAGCGTAAGTTTGATCCTTCGCTTATTGGCAAGGCGGTTATTATAGGCGGCTCGGCAGATAGGGGTGTGGTAGCATCATGCAGTTATGAGGCGCGTAAATATGGCGTACACTCGGCTATGCCAACGCGGCAAGCTTTAAAGCTTTGTCCGCATGCTATTGTTTTGCGGGGTAGTCACGGCAGGTACAGCGAAGCCAGCCAGGAGGTTACAGAGATTATTCATAATGCGGTGCCGCTATATCAAAAAACATCTATTGATGAGTTTTATATAGACTATACGGGTATGGATCGCTTTCATAACTCATATCAGCATGCTACGGCATTGCGGCAAAAAATTATAAAAGATACGGGTTTGCCTATTTCGTTTGGCATGTCATCCGGCAAAACAGTGTCAAAAATGGCAACTAATCAGGCCAAGCCAAACGGACAGCTATTGGTGCCTCACGGAGGTGAAAAAGCCTTCCTTGCGCCTTTAAATATCAATAAAATACCTGGACTTGGGGAGGGCACCAGTCAGAAATTGTACATGTATGGGATTGAAAAAATAGGTGATCTGCAAAAAGCCGACATGCGCTTTTTAGAGGCTGTATTTGGCAAAATGGGCCGATACATCTGGGAAAAAGCTAACGGGATTGACGAAAGTGAGATCGTGCCGCATTCTGATCGTAAATCCATCTCGACAGAGCATACTTTTCATGCCAATATTGCAGACCAAAATGCCATCGAAACCATATTGGTATCCATGACCGAGGAGCTGGCCGCCAAACTGCGTAAGGAAAACAAAGTGGCATCCTGTGTGGCTATCAAGGTGCGCTATGCCAATTTTGAAACGCATACCCAACAAGAAAAAATAGCATTAACAGCAGCCGAGCATATTTTAATCCCCGGCGTAAAAAATCTACTTAAAAAAGCCTGGAACCAGCATAGGCCCATCAGGTTAATAGGGGTAAGGCTAAGCAACCTGTGCAGTGGTAGCTACCAGATAAACCTTTTTGAAGATAACGAAGAGCGTATAAAACTTTACCAGGCCCTTGATAAGATCAACTTTAAATTTGGCGAAAAAACAGTTTGCAGAGCGGCGGGAATGGAGATTGGGACAAGGAATTTTAATCCGTTTATGAGGGGATGATAGCCCTTATTGTCATTGCGAGCGAGGAACGAGCGTGACAATCGCGAACATTGCAGAGCGGCTCTGTATAGTATGCGATTGCTTCGTAACCTCGCAATGACAATTGGCATAGATGTTTTACATTTCCTTCTTCATCAACAAATCCGTTTGTCTGTCGTCGCCCAATAAAAATTCATGACTGCTGAATACCTTAAACCCATTGTGCTCATAAAAGCCCAGGGCATGATAATTATGCTCCCAAACGCCAAGCCATACATAATTGAAACCTTTGCTTGCAGCAATATCCAAAGCAAAATTTAAAAGCTGTTTACCTATTTTTTTACCATGATGATTACCCGATACATAAATACGCTCCACTTCCATCGCATTGATATCCTGAAATTCGGTTTGGGCGTCATTGAAATTTAACTTTAGGTAGCCTGCCAGCTCATTATCAATCAAAGCGAAATAAAAATCGGAGTTGGGATTGCTTAGCTCGCTGAGTATTTTTTGTGGTGTAAAAGCAACAGACGAGTAGGCTTCCATATCGGCAGGATCATTTAGCGGAGCCCAGAATTCATAAAAAGTCTTTTTACTGAATGATAATAGTATATCAGCTTCGGCTATATCGACTTTTTTAATGGTAACCATTTAACCTAATCAAATTGCTCCTGCAGCCTGATCAATCGGTCAATCATCAGGTTTAGTTTTTCTTCTTCGTTTTTAAACATCCGGGGTTTAAGGTAAAAGGTAATGAACAAAAACCAGATAATGATTGATCCGTAAGTGATCAGTTTAAAGTAGAGCGGTGCATCTTCCAGCACTTCAACAAAATAAAGGCCCAATCCGGTGCTGATGAGCAGCATAAATATATAATAAAACCAACCGATAACCTTACTGCGATTTTTTTGATACGCTTTTAAATTATTAAGGTAATCGGTAGGATTTTGGGTTAAATCGTGCTTGTTTAAAATATGATAATGTCTTATTATAAGCGATAAGTACATGATCATGGTAACCAAAATGATCAGTATACCTATAGTTGTAGCCGTTGACCTGAATGCGAAAAAGAACGTAACGATAAAAGCGCAGGAAATAAGCGCTATCATGGCTACAATACCCCAGTACAGCTTGTTGGTTATGCCGCGTATTCCCTTCTTAACCTGTTTCAGCACATCATCCACCGAAAGCTTGTCGGCTGCTGGCTGTCCCTGCCATACCGACATTAAATGCTCAAATTCTTTCATAGTGGTTATATAATTCGGTTAATTTTTGTTTTATGCGATAGATCTTCACCCGCAAATTCCCCTCAGATATACCCGAAACATCCGCAATTTCAGGGTACGGTACTTCATCAAGCACCATGGTAATAATAATTCTTTCCGACTCTTCCAACTTCGATATACATTTATAAAGCAGTGCTACCTGCTCATTTTTTTCAGATATTTCTTCTTTTTTTGTTTCAGATATTAGTGGTGTAAGTTCGTCCTTTGCCTGTCGCTTTTCCGAGCGCAGGTAGGTTAAACAGGTATTAACAGCAATACGGTAAATCCAGGTAGATATCATTGCCTGGTTACGGAATTTATCAAGATTTTGCCAAACTTTTAAAAATGTTTCCTGTAAAAGATCACTCGCAGCATCGTCATCACCGGTATAGCCATAACACAAGTGATAGATCTTTTTTGAATTGGCTTCGTAAATCTTCTTAAAAGCTGCTTCTTTTTCTACCACTATCAGTTAATTTTTATTGTTTAGATGTTAAAACGTATCAGATGTTACAACAAGTAATCATTCTTATAAAACCACGGGAATTTTAGCGTAGCTTCATCAAGTAAAGCATTGTATTCCTGGTTATGATCAAACTGCAGATCCTCATGTAACTTACCTATAAGACCCTGTATTTTTTGGATCTGTCTGATCAAAATCAGCCTTAACGGTTTATACGCTGTACTCTTCTGCGTATACTGAAGGTAATTATAGCAAAAATTTAAAAGCAAGTCAATTTCGGCTGGTTTGGACGCCATAAACTTTACGTATTTGCTTATCAATCTTAATATTTTACGGATACTTTTTGCAGCCAAATAGCTTTGTGATGGTAGCTGACTAAACATAAAACCAATCTCACCTTTAATTTTCTCAACAAAAGCAGCATCGTCATTAGCTTCAAACAGCAAATAGGCCAGCAATTCCTTGTTTTCTTTTTTGTAACGCGCAAGGCGCAGGCATAACTCAACCACTTGCTGAGTGGGCAAATGCTGTACTTCTTTCTTTATATCCTGTAAACCATAGGTGGTTATGCTCATGCGGTAGTTTATGATGCCAAATTACTAAAAAGGAGGTAAAAGGTGAAAGGTTAAAGGGAGAAAGGCAAAAGGAGAAAGGCAAAAGTTAGAAGTGTAGCGTTATTCATGTGACTTAATCTGTCAGCAAGTTTTATATCTGTTTTGCCCGAAACGGAATGGATGATAGCCTAATATGTAACAAAACCGTTAATTATAACCAATACATTTAAAACATTGTGATTAGTTGGTATAATTTAATACTATTGTATTAACCAATTAATAACGCGTGCGCACTCCAAAACGCTAATTTTAATCAAAAATATGTCAGCAGATACTGTAAATATAAACGGCAGGGCTAAGGCCAATAATACGTATGATGCAATTGTTATAGGCTCGGGTATTAGCGGGGGATGGGCCGCTAAAGAGCTCACCGAACGCGGCCTGAAAACCATTATGTTGGAGCGTGGGCGCAATTTTGAACATCTGAAAGATTATAAATCTGCGGCAAAAGATCCATGGGAGTTTGAGCATAGGGGCGCTGTTACACAGGAACAAAGAAAAGTACGCCCGGTTATTTCGCGCGGATGGGGAGCCAGCGAGCCGATAATGGATTATTGGGCAAACGAACAGGATGCACCCTATACCGAAATTAAGCCTTTTAACTGGTGGCGATCATACCAATTAGGCGGCCGCTCTATCCTTTGGGGCCGGCAAAGCTACCGTTGGAGCGATTTTGATTTTGAAGCTAATTTAAAGGACGGCTGGGCTATTGACTGGCCCATCCGCTATAAAGACCTTGCCCCATGGTACGACCATGTAGAGAAATTTGCAGGCGTAAATGGCTCCATGGAAGGATTACCGCAATTGCCTGATGGTCATTTTTTAAAGCCGATGGAATTGAATTGTGTAGAAAAAGATGTGTCTGCAAGGCTAAAAAAGCACTACAATAATACCAGGCACATGATCATTGGTCGCAGTGCCAACCTTACCGAGGCTATTGCGGGCCGTACGGCTTGCCATTTTAGGAACCGTTGCTGGGAGGGATGTCCTTTTGGGGGATATTTTAGTACCCAATCATCAACCTTACCGGCTGCTGTGGCTACGGGTAACTTAACCGTTAGGCCCTTTAGCATAGTAACCAAAATTATTTACGATAAAAATACGCAAAAGGCAACCGGCGTTGAGGTATTGGACGCCGAAACACATGAAACTTATGAGTATCACGCTAAAATAGTATTTGTAAACGCTTCTACATTAAATAGTGCCTGGGTGCTGATGAATTCGGCTACGGATATTTGGCAGGGCGGTTTAGGCAGCAGTAGCGGCGAGCTGGGGCATAATATTATGGATCATCATTATAACCTGGGCGCATCGGGCTCAATAGAAGGTTATGAGGATAAATATACTTTTGGCCGCAGGCCCAATGGTGTATACGTAGTTCGTTTTGCTAATCTATTTAATGATAAGCGCGATTATATCCGTGGCTTTGGCTACCAGGGTGGTGCGGGGCGCGAGGGATGGAGCCGTAATGTGGCCGAACTAAACATTGGCTCTGCCTTTAAAGAGGCACTGACTGAGCCGGGACAATGGACCTTAGGCATAGGTGGCTTTGGCGAGCTATTGCCTTATCACGAAAACAAGATTATCCTCGATCCAACCCGAAAGGATAAATGGGGATTACCTATTTTAGCTATGGATGCCGAAATAAAGGATAACGAAAAGAAGATGCGCGTTGATATTGTGAAAGAAGCACGGGAAATGCTGGAAGTTGCAGGCGCTAAAAACATCATTTCATGGGATCATGGGCATAACGTGGGTGATGGTATTCACGAGATGGGTTCGGCACGTATGGGACGCGACCCAAAAACATCAGTACTTAATGAACACAACCAGGTTTGGGATGCAAAAAACGTATTTGTGACCGACGGAGCAAGCATGGTATCGTCAGCCTGCCAAAATCCTTCATTAACCTACATGGCACTTACGGCACGGGCTGCTAATTTTGCTGCGGACGAACTAAAAAATGGAAATATTTAAGGAGTCAGGAAAGTCCGAAAGTCGGGAAAGACCGAAAGAAAAGTTTATTGGGTTGACACCATTGAGCTAATGAACTATTGAACCAATTAACTAATAAAACCATGAAACATATATCATTCATTTTTATAGCCTTGTTTTTTGCGCTTACAAGTATAACTGCAAAGCCAAAAGTGCTCATTTTTAGTAAAACAGTGGGCTGGCATCACACTTCTATCCCGGCGGGTATTGCTGCCATTATAAAATTAGGGCATGAGAATAACTTTGATGTGGATACTACTATTGACGCCCGCAAGTTCACTTATACTAATTTAAAGCAATATGCAGCGGTTATCTTTTTAAATACAACCGGCGATGTTTTGAATGATGCACAACAGGCGGAATTTGAAAAATATATCCATGCTGGCGGCGGTTTTGTTGGCGTACATTCGGCTACCGATACCGAATACGACTGGCCGTGGTATGGTAACCTGGTAGGGGCTTACTTTAAAAATCATCCGGCGCAGCAAACAGCTGTTTTTCATGTGGTTGATCACGATTTTATTGCTACCAAACACCTGCCTGCAGAATGGAAAAGGTTTGATGAATTATACAATTTTAAATGGATATCGCCTGATATTCATGTATTAATCACCATTGATGAGAAAACCTATACCGGCGGCGCAAATGGCGACAATCACCCAATGAGCTGGTACCACGATTACGACGGCGGCAGGGCGTTTTATACCGCGCTTGGCCATACAGATGAATCTTATGCTGATCCGTTGTACTTGGGACACCTTTTAGGCGGTATCCAGTATGCGATGGGTGAGGCGGGTAAGTAAGATTATAGAGCCAAGATACAAGAGTCAAGAACCAAGAACCGAGAGTCAAGAATCAAGAAATAAAAAAGCCAGGAATTAGGAAATTGACTACTGCATTTCTTGATTCCTGGCTCTTGACTCTCTTCCAAATTATTTCACAACAATTGTTCTGGTTTGTGTAGTGTGTGCACTAAAGTAACCCAATGATACAGGTGTTATATCAGTAGGCGGATTAGACGGTGATACACCTCCTCCGGGGCCGTTGGGCGATTGCTGCTCCAGCGAGAACCAATAGGTGTAAATAGGTTTATCAACGCATTGCATTTCAACTTTCACGGTATCACCGGGGTAAATATCCAAATCATTTTCAAGCAGGTCAAAATCAACGTAACGGCCATCGGTAAATTCATCATCAATAGCAAAAACATCCTTAACCTGTACACTGTTTACATACATTACAAAGCGGTACTGATTGGGTACACCAACCGGATCAAGAAAATGTACGGTTATTTGTTTTTTGTTTTTACTGGCGTCAAATTCATTGTTTTTTGATGTAATAGAATCCAGCGCCACAAATTGCGGCATGGTGGAACTTGCAGTATAAGTTGTCCCATCTGTTAAAACGCTCATTTTGTATGTAGCACCTTCAATGCCCCTGAGCGGTGTAATAGAATAAGTACCGGCAGGGCCTTCCGTAAAAGGATAGGTGTTGCCATTATTATCAGTTACCGTTACGGTTGCACCAGTAACCGCCGGATAAGTATTAGTATTGGTAAATGGTACGTTTTTGCTCAGCGTTATATATTGTGGGCCTGGAGCATTGGTAATATTAGCTTCGATTACCAGTTTGCCGGTATCGTTACCTAATTTTAAATCAATTACTTTGGTGCATGACGTAGCTGCCAGTACGATGACGAAGAATGATATATATAATTTAAATGCTTTCATGGTAATTAAAATTTAAAGTTCCAGGTAACCGATGGAATTCGCGTAGCAAAAATGCTTGTCTCTACAGCTTCTGTTGTATTTGGAACTGTTTTGCTATCGCGGAATGTAATAATATAAGGCTCGCGGTGCGCGTATACGTTGTAGATGCCAAAAGTCCAGCTCGAATGATATTTTTTGTGCTCTTTGCCTTCGAGGGTAGCGCCTATGTCCAATCGATTTGATGAAGGTAAACGATAGCCATTACGTTCGGAATAGGAAAAGGTGGTTAGTCCGCCAATGTTGTACTTACCGGTAGGGTAGGTAACCGCATTGCCCGTGCCATAAACAAAGGCGCTTGATAAATTCCAACGTTTGGTTAGCTGATAGATGCCTACTACAGATATATCATGCGTGCGATCCTGTGTTGCAGGGAAGTAGTTGCCGTTGTTAATGGCATTAAACTTTAGTTCAGTTTTGGAAAGGGTATAACCAATCCACCCATTAAAACGCCCATATTTCTTCTTTAAAAACAACTCCAAACCATAAGCGCGACCAGAACCGTAAGTCAGCTGCGATTCCACATCCTGATTGGCAATAAGCTGCGCACCATCTTTATAATCTATCTGGTTTTGCATCCATTTGTAATAGATCTCGGCCGAGAATTCAAACAGGTTATCGCTGAAATTTCTGAAATACCCGGTTGATACCTGGTCGGCTATCTCGGGTTTGATATTGTTGCTGCTCATTACGTACAAATCAGTAGGGGTACTGCTGGTTGAGTTGCTGAGCAAATGTATATTCTGCGTGTTACGGTTGTACGATGCTTTAATTGAACTTTCGCTATTAAGCAGGTAGCTTGCAGACATACGCGGCTCAAGATTGAAATAATCTTTTACCAACTGGCCCGACGAATAAGTTTTTGATGTGAGTATATCGCCTGCCGCATCATAAGTGCTGAAAGTGCCCGGACCTAATAAAAACAAACCACTTAATCTTACCCCGTACAGAAAGGTTAGTTTGTTATTTACCCGCCAATCATCACTGATGTACGCAGCATTTTCGTATCCATAGCGCTCCTCAATACTTTTATCGTTAAAGCTTGATGTTGAGGTGGTTGTAATATTACCGGGTGCTATGGTGTGATGCAATATGTTTAATCCAAACTTAAGCGTATGGCTATTTCCCATTGAATATTGCAGATCTTCTTTAAAGTTTACATCGGTTATTTGTGATGTGGCTTTAAAGTTGTCATCGCTTTCAAAACTTTGGATCGCATAATTATAGTTACTGTAAACTATTGAAGTATTTGAAAATAAGCGGTTGTTAAAAATATGATTAAACCTGATGGTACCGGTTGAGTTACCCCAATTGGTGCCGAACGTGTTTTTTAAACCCAAAACATCTTTACCGAAATAGCCGGAAATGTAAATGGCATTCTTATCGTCAAAATGATAATTAGCTTTGGCGTTAAGGTCGTAAAAATATAAAGAGCTTCCTTTTATGGTAGAATCTGATGATGCTTTTAAAAAGAAATCGATATAGGTCCGGCGGGCGCTGATCATAAATGATCCTTTATCTTTTACGATAGGTCCCTCAATTTTTATGCGCGATGATATTAAGCCTAAACCGCCTTGTACGGTATAATCTTTATTGTTCCCGTCGTTCATCTTTATATCCAGTACCGATGATAACCTGCCACCGTATTCGGCGGGCATGCCGCCTTTGTAGATACTTACATCTTTAATGGCGTCGGAATTAAAGGTGGAAAAAAAACCAAAAAAGTGTGAGGCATTATATACTGTCGCTTCATCAAGCAAAATAAGGTTTTGGTCGGATGCGCCGCCGCGTACATAAAAACCGGTGTTGCCTTCGCCGGCAGATTTAATGCCCGGCAACAGGGAAATGGTTTTTAAAATATCTTTTTCGCCTAAAAGAACAGGGACGTTATTGATCTGTGCCATGTTTAGCTTTTCGACACCCATTTGTGCCGAGGTCACGTTATCATCATTGGGTTTATTGGCGCTTATTACCACCTCCTTTAGTTCGCTTTTAGCCGAAAGGGAGATGTTGATTTTTAGATCACTGTTTAATGAAATGGGCATTACAGCAGTTTCATAACCAATATAACTCACTTGTAGGGTACAATCACCTTTAGGTGCCGTTAACGAATAAAAACCATAACTGTTGGTGATAGTGCCCGTTTGCGGCGACTCTTTAATGGTGACCGAAGCGCCTATGAGTGTTTCGCCGGTGGCGCTGTCTTTTACTGTACCGCTGATGATGTATTTTTTTTGAGCAAAAGCCGAAAATGTGACAAGTAAAAAGAAGAGTGGAAGTAGCTGTTTAGTCATAGATAGTATTTGGTGCAAATGTATTGTTATAGTATTATCATTTATGGAGAATTATATAAAATCTACTTTAATAAATAAACTTAAACGCAACTATTGTAAATAGTTGGACTTACGCAATTCATCTAATTCTTGACAGTATTTGCCTAACAACATCATTGAAAATAAAATGAGAAGTAGTTATTGCAATACTGAAACAGTATTAACTAAGCTTTTCGTATACAGGTATTGAATTATTTTTTCAATACCTGGAATTTTGTTTTATTCCAGTATTTTTAGCAAAAATTGGTGCACAATAATATCTTCTCAATAGCAGAAATTATATACACCCGAATAAAAACCTTATCAAATAATAAAAACAATGAAAAAAACCACTTTGATTATTTTAACAATTTTAACAGGCCTGACACTTCAATCGTTCGGACAAAAATTACAAGAAAACAAAACTGATGAATTTACTAAGACTTCTGTCAAGCGTACATCTTGGGAGTCGCTCAGTTCGACATCATCCGCCAATGCACATTTTCGAATATCTCTTGTTGGCGATCTCGAAACTTTCGACCTCAAGTTAATGATTGATAAAGTTTTCGCTATTGATAAAGATAAAGAAGTTATGTTCAAACTGGACAATGGGGAAATATTGACAGTTCAAAATATTGAATTTGAAGTTACTTGTAACGGATGTGGTGCTGTAGGCCTGCAAGGAAGCGAAGCTGAAGGACTTCAGGTTTCATACCTGCTGAGCAAAGACCAAATAGAAAAACTAAAAGCGCATAAAATTGTCAAGGTGAGAATTGACACTAACGATGGCTATATTGATGCGGATATTAAAGATAAAAATGCCGATAAATTTCAGAAATCTTTAATGTTATTATAAAGAGGTAAAGAGGAATTACTGAAAGTATTTTTTCTTGCTGCCGTAAAGTTTACTACAAGAAATGGGGCCGTCTCAAAACGAGGCGGCCTCTTTTTATTTATGGATTTTTGAGTTCTAAGATAAAATGGCAACCATTAGTTAAACTATTATTCAATTTTTCCAAAAACTGAAGTTGCAGTATGGCCTCCAAAACCAAAAGTGTTGTTCATTACAATGTTTACCTCTTTTTGAATAGCAGCGCCAATAAGTATATTTAAGCCACCGGGCAACAGAGGGTCAATTGAATTGGTATTGATAGTAGCCGGAATAGTTTGATGACGAAGGGTAAGGATAGTTAAAATAGCCTCCACTGCACCGGCAGCCCCCAACAGATGTCCTGTCATTGATTTGGTTGCACTAATCACAACATCCTTACTGTCTTTAAACACACAGGCTATGGCTCTTAATTCACTTAAATCTCCTGCCGAAGTGGAAGTGGCATGAGCATTAATATATGATATGTCTGAGGCGTTAAGTTCGGCGTCTGCCAATGCAGCCTGCATACCCAGTGCAGCGCCACGTCCTTCCGGATGCGTGGCAGTAAAGTGATAGGCATCTGTAGCCATACCGCCTCCAAGAAATTCGGCATAAATTGTGGCTCCTCTGGCCACCGCATGTTCATATTCTTCCAGAATCAATGCACCAGCACCCTCACCGGCTACAAACCCATCCCTGTCAATATCAAATGGCCGGGAAGCAATTTCTGGATTATCATTTCTTTTAGAAAGCGCCTGCAAAGCATTAAAGCCTCCTATAGACGCCGGCGTGATCGATGCTTCTGAACCACCCGCAATTACCATGTCAGCTCTTCCTAATCTTATCAGATCAAATGCGTTTATAATGGCGGTGTTTGATGATACGCAAGCTGAAACCGTACAATAATTAGGGCCGTATAAATTATAACGCATAGCAATTACACCAGCCGCTATATCTGTAATTATTTTAGGGATAAAAAAGGGATTAAATCTGGGTGTGCCATCACCGCTGTAAAACTCTTTTAGCTGCTGTTCAAACGTTGATATACCACCGTAGCCCGAAGCCCATATCACGCCAATCCTTGCTCTTTCTGAATCTTCCAGCCCCTCAAAATTTAGTCGGGCATCTTTTATAGCTTCATCAGTTGCCGCAACCGCATATTGAGTAAAGAGGTCATACTTTCTTATATCTTTTCTATCAAAATAATCTTCTGCATTGAATCCTTTTACTTCGCAGGCAAAGCTGCTCTTGAATTTTGATGTGTCAAATTTAGTTATTGGCCCGGCACCTGATTTTCCTGCTATGCAATTCTTCCAAAACTCGTTTACGTTATTACCCAGGGGATTAATCGTGCCTAATCCAGTTATTACTACTTTTCTTTTTTTCATACTAATCGGTATCTATTTATTTAAATTTTTTTACAAGGCTGTTATTTCTTCTTTAAGTTTAGTAAGGATATATTTGAATGCAGGCTCAGTATTCAATGATTTTGATACCAGTATAGCCCCCTCAATTACGGCTATCATATAAACAGCAAAATCAGCGGGGGATACTTTCTTTACAATCTCCTTATTGGCAATGCCTTCTTTTATAATCGTCATTATTGTTTCTTTCCAGGATAGCAAAGCACTCTTTGCCCGTTCAAAAAGCACTTTATTGGTGTCATCAGTTTCGATCAGAGAATTTTGAAGGGCACAGCCCCCATTTGAAATTAAGTATGGATAGAAGTCGAGATAAAAATCAACACTGGTCAGCAATTTTCCCTTAGCGGTTACTTCTGAAGAAGCTTTTTGAAGCACTGCTTTACTAAGCTGGTCGAAGTTATAATCGAAAACTTTTAAAGAAACCTCTTCCTTGTCTTTAAAGTTCGCATAGATACTGCCTTTGGTTAACCCAGTAACCTTTTCCAGATCAGAAAGCGATGTCCCTGCATAACCCTTCTTATTAAAAAGAACGGATGTCTTCTCAATTATAAATTTTTGTGTATCAGCAGCAGGAATATGTGCATTACGTCCCATTTAGCAAATATACATACCTATCGGTATTTATCAAAAAGATTTTTAATATAAAGCATAGTTAACGTTGAGGTATAGCCTTTAAAACATTCTTTATAAGTTGCAGAACAAAAGCGGTTAAAAAAACAAAGCCCCCCGACGTATCGAGAGGCTTTTTCCGTACCCAGAGCCGGGGTCAAACCGGCACGGTTTCCCATTTAACATCTTAGCCATTAACACTTCGGTCATAAGGTAAAACTGGGTTTCTGCTTTGATGAACAATTGCAATAATTACAATTTGTGTCTTAGGCTGATCGATATAAAAATGGACAGCATAGGGAAAAATATCTGTAAAAGCAGTCCGAACGTTTCTATATTTAACTTCGTAACCTAATGGGTTTTTCTGCAATCGCAGAATGCATTTTTTAACTTCCCTGGCAAATTCTTTTTCTAATCCAGATTTCTGATGTTTATACCAAGCTTTTGCTTCTATGACGTCGACTTTTACGACATCAAAATAGTGTAAAGTCAATGCCATTAACTATTTATCCAATTCATCCAGTAACTCAGAAATGGGCCTGATCAATTCGGCGTTTTTTTCTAAAGCATCGAGTCGTACGTCGATGAGTTGTTTATGCCACTCAGGCAGTTTGGCATCCAAATGATCTATATCCGGATATTTAATTTTTATCAATTCCCATTCTGCAATAGGTAATTGAACGGCAGTAACCTGTCCTTTTTCATTTGAAAGATATTGAACGCTCATAATATCAAATTTAAGTAATGATTATTAAATTGTCAAAAAGAAAGGCTTTGATTTCAAAAAAACAAAGCCCCCCGACGTATCGAGAGGCTTTTTCAGTACCCAGAGCCGGGGTCGAACCGGCACAACCGTGAAGTTATTGGTGTTTGAGACCAACGCGTCTACCGATTCCGCCATCTGGGCCTGTAGCAATGAACGGTGGATTAGTCGTTCAGAACCGGGATGCAAATGTATTCAAACTCTCCTTAATTCGCAACAGATATTTTTGTCTAAAATAACAATCTGCAATTTCATTTAAACGTTCCTCTTTTGCCGTATCGTTCAATTGCTCAAATCCGGCAGTTGCTTTGGTTAGTTTTTCGTTAATATCACCCTCAACAGCAAGTACTTCTGCGGTGAGGTGGCCCATTTCTTCTGCACTGTCCAGTTCCATCAGCCGCTCATTTATATCCATCATTTCCATTAAAAAATTTGCCGGAAGTTGTGGTTTTGCCCCTTCATTTACCAAATTATGGAGCTTTAATATGTATTCGAGGCGCTTATACGGGTCGGATAGGGTTTGATAAGCCTTATTATTTAGGGTTGATAATTCAAGAATTTCCTGCTGTTTGGCATCATCTTCATTCGCATAAAAGTCAGGATGATACTTTTTACTCAATTCATAAAACTTCTTTTTCAAATGGGCTGTATCCGGGGTAAATGATTCAGGAAGATTATAAAATTCAAAATAATTCATAACGCAAAGGTAAGGATTGAATATGAAAAGTTTTTGAGACTGTTTACAAGTAAAAACCCCAATATTCATTTTTTGCTTTTAACTGATTATTTGGTTATTATTACTTAAAATTTGGCAAGTGAAAAAGATCCATTACCTGATACTATTTTTCGTGTTGCTTTGCTTTTCTTCATGTGTAGATATTGAAGAACGCTATGATTTTAAACCCGATGGCTCATGCAATGTGGTGTATGGTTTTGACATGAGCAGTGCGGTATCGGTATTGATGAACCTGATGACCGATTCGGTTAGAGCTACTCCTCAATTTTCCATTGTTAAAGATACAACGCTTGATTTTTACTCGGCCCTGCCCGACAGTACACAGCAAAAAATGACTGTAGAGGAGGCCGATATGGCTAAGAGCAGTAATCTATCGATTAAGATGGACCTCAAAAAGAACATTATGAAGGTCAGCGTTAATCACCATGCAAAAAATTCGGCCGATCTGGAATATTATTTAAAGCATCTTTCCAAAATGTCAATGAACAGCAGGTTAAATGGTGTAACTAAAACCGATAATAACCCCAAAGGCTTTGATGCGCAGAAACTCCTGGCCGGCGAAGACTATTACTCGTACGAAATAACCCCTCATAAGTTTTACAGGATAATTGATAAGGTAAAATTCAATGCTTTTTTAAAAAGCACCCAATCTACCTTCGCAATGGCTAAGGCGATGCTGATTGATATGCCTTACAAAGTGGTACTTAACTTTGCCAAACCCGTTAAAAAAGTAAACAATGCCAAAGCTATATTGTCGGCCGACAGAAAACGGGTTACATTGATCACCAATATGGATGATGTAATGAAAAATCCATCCCTGATGAACCTGAAGATCGATTTTTAAGTTATATGAAGTGGTATAAAATACCCGAAACTATCTCCATTGATAAGCCTTTCATAAAAAAAGTAAAAGCAGGTAACAAAAGTATTTGTTTGATAGGGTACGAAGGTAATATATTTGCCCTATCGGCAAGGTGCCCCCATGCGGGTGGTGATTTGAGTGCCGGCTGGTGCACTAACAAGAAATTAATCTGCCCCATTCATCGTTATTCTTATGATCTGGATACAGGCAAGGGTAGCCAGGGACAGAATGATTATATTGACTCATTCCCTGTGAAAATTATAGATGGGGCGATTTGGGTTGGCATAGGTTCATTTTGGGAGAGGATAAAACAAGGATTTAAATAATGAGCACAAGAGCGATAGATTATATTACTGAAGAATTTTACGAATCGCTAAGCTTCCAGGATGGCGAAATGCCCGATTTGGACGCAGTTAGGTCGATATTTTATGAAGACGGTTTAATGGTGGATAACAGCTTTGGAAAGCCCATTACTTTCACTGCCGAAAGCTTTACCCGCAATCTGGAAGCCAAAATTGCTGACGGAACGATATTGCAGTTTATGCAGCGCGAATTATATTCAACAACCGAGGTATTTGGAAAAATTGCCCAGCGCATCAGTGTATATGAATATAGTCTTGCCGATCACGAAACAGAAAAGCTTCCGCGGGGGATCAATTATATCCAGTTTATACAGGTTAATGACAACTGGCGCATCACGTCAATGGTTTGGAACGATGAAAATGAGAATCATCAGGTGCCTACAGCGTTCATTGGTTAATTAGTTCACTGGTTCATTAGTGCCAAGCGCAGAAGGCTATTTGCCAGCTTGAAATACCAATAAACTAATGAACCAGTGAACAAATGAGCGTTATTTATAGACTTCTTTATTAGCCGATGCCAGGGTGTTCTTTAACAGACCGATTATTGTCATCAAACCTACGCCGCCGGGTACGGGGGTGATCCAAGAGGCTTTAGGTGCCACGTTTTCAAAATCAACATCGCCATAAAGCTTAAAGCCTGATTTTGTTACAGTGCTGGTTTCACGGTTCATACCAACGTCAATCACTACCACACCGTCTTTTACCATATCTGCAGTAATAAAATTCTTTTTGCCGATGGCTACAATCAATATGTCAGCTTTTAACGTGAAGCTTTTGATATCAGGCGTCTTGCTGTGGCATATCGTAACGGTACAGTTGCCAGGATAGGTATTGCGTGCCATCAGGATGCTCATAGGCGAGCCCACAATGTTACTGCGACCTACAACCACACAATGCTTGCCTGCGGTTTCGATGCCGTACTCTTTAAGCATTAAAGTAATGCCATAAGGTGTAGCCGGGATAAATGATGACAGGTTACGCTGCATGCGTCCAAGATTAACCGGATGAAAACCGTCAACATCTTTACGGTGATCTATTTTTTCGGTTACTTTTTCAGGATCGATGTGTTTGGGTAGAGGAAGCTGAACAATGATGCCGTCAATATCAGCATCAGCATTAAGCTCAGCTACTTTTTGCAGTAGTTCTTCTTCGGTTACATCACTTTCATAACGTACCAATGTTGATTTAAAACCCACTGCCTCGCAGTTTTTTATTTTGCTGGCTACATAGGTTTCGCTGCCGCCATCGTGCCCAACCAATACTGCCACCAAATGCGGTTTGCGGCCGGTATCAGCCAATATTTTAGCTGCTGCTACAGCTATTTCACCTTTAAGTTTTTCTGATACGTATTTTCCGTCGAGTAATTGCATAATAAGAGTCAAGAGTTAAGAGCCAGGAATCAAGATGAGGTATAAATCAAGTAAGTTTTTGTCTTGATCCTTGCCTCTTGATTCTATAACTAATCCAGTTTCAACACCGCCATAAATGCCGATTGTGGTATCTCCACGTTACCAACCTGGCGCATGCGTTTTTTACCTTTTTTCTGTTTTTCCAATAGCTTGCGCTTACGGGATATATCACCACCATAACATTTGGCGGTAACGTCCTTACGTAGGGCTTTCACCGTTTCGCGGGCTATAATTTTAGCACCTATGGATGCCTGTATAATAATTTCAAACTGCTGGCGCGGAATAAGCTCTTTTAGCTTTTCGCAGATCTTTTTACCAAAATCATAAGAATTCCCTCTAAAGATCAATGACGACAGGGCATCTACTGGTTCAGCGTTTAACCGGATGTCCAACCGAACCAGATCCGATTTACGGTACCCGATCTGATGATAGTCAAATGACGCATAACCTTTGGATATGGTTTTTAATTTATCATAAAAATCAAAAACGATTTCGCCCATCGGAAGTTCAAAGATCATCTCCACACGATCAGAGGTGAGATATGACTGGTTTTTTATATAACCACGTTTCTGAATACAAAGCGACATTATGGGGCCAACATATTCGGATTTTGAAATGATGGTAGCCTTTATATACGGCTCTTCAACATAATCAATTCTGCTCGGATCAGGAAGGTCTGACGGGTTATTAACCGTTATGGGTTCGCCTTTTGTGGTGTAGGCAATATAGGATACGTTGGGAACGGTGGTAATTACCGTCATATCAAACTCACGCTCCAAACGCTCCTGGATGATCTCCATGTGCAACATGCCAAGGAAACCGCAACGGAAGCCAAAACCTAATGCTGCTGATGATTCCGGTTCAAAAACCAGTGAAGCATCATTTAACTGCAGCTTTGCCATTGACTCGCGTAGTTCCTCAAAGTCATCCGTATCAACAGGGTAAATACCTGCAAATACCATTGGTTTTACTTCTTCAAAACCTTGTATCCCGCTTTCGCAAGGACGGTCGACACGGGTTATGGTATCCCCAACTTTAACCTCACGCGCTTCCTTTATACCCGAAATGATATAACCTACATCACCGGTTTTAATAACATCTTTTGGTAACTGCTTTAATTTTAAAGTGCCAACTTCATCAGCCAGGTATTGTTTTTCGGTAGCAAAGAATTTTACTTTATCACCTTTACGGATCTCACCGTTTACTACTTTAAAGTAGGCTACAATACCACGGAATGAATTGTAAACAGAATCAAATATCAAAGCCTGTAACGGTGCTGCCGGATCACCCACAGGAGCAGGGACACGTTCAACAATGGCACGCAATATATCATGCACGCCCATGCCGGTTTTGCCGGATGCAGCTAATATTTCCTCGCGTTTGCAACCTATCAGTTCAACAATCTGGTCTTTAACTTCTTCGGGCATAGCGCCGGGAAGGTCCATTTTGTTAAGTACCGGGATAATTTCCAAATCATTCTCCAAAGCCAGGTATAGGTTGGAGATGGTTTGCGCTTGTATCCCTTGCGCCGCATCAACTATCAGCAAAGCACCTTCGCATGCGGCTATAGAGCGCGAAACTTCGTAAGAGAAATCCACGTGTCCCGGTGTATCAATCAGGTTGAGGACATATTTCTGACCATCAAGCTCATAATCCATTTGTATGGCATGGCTTTTTATGGTGATACCCCGTTCGCGTTCCAGGTCCATATCATCCAGCAGCTGGGCTTGCGACTCGCGCTGGGTGATGGTATTAGTATATTCTAACAACCTGTCGGCAAGTGTACTTTTACCGTGGTCGATGTGTGCGATGATACAAAAATTACGAATGTGTTCCATTGAAGCGCAAAAATAGATAATTTGCTCGGATAATTGAGGGTTGATAGTATTGTTTTATGGGACGGTTACACCGACTTTTGGGTTGATTGTAGTGATTTATGATATGATTACGCCTGTTTTGAAGGTGGTTTTAATAATTTATCATTGGAAATTATCGTAGAGACGCAATGCATTGCGTCTCTACGATGCTAATAAATAACATAATATTTTCAATAATCGGGTATGCCGGAGACGCAATGCATTGCGTCTCTACATCGATGCTTCCACAAAAACCGGCGTTTCTGTAACGGTAACCTTCAGCTTGCCGTTCACAATGTTCATTTGTTTTTTATCCATCGTATCTGCGCCAATTTTTAAATTATAAATATTGGCTTTTGTTGCTTTGCCTAAATCAAGCGTATAAGTTCCTGTTCTGCCTGTTTCGTCGGGGATAGTAAGCACGTATATTGTTTTGGTGCCTAATTGATATTGGTCAACCAAAGGGTCTTTATTGATGGTTTTGATATAATTATAATCGCCCATCAGTTTGGTGGTTTGCAGGATGTAATCTGCCGCAGGCCGTCTTTTTAAACCTTCGGCCAGGCCTGATGTGGCAAATTGAATAGTGCCGCCGGGAGTATCGTCAAAAAGCTGGTAAAAAAATACCCTTTTAACTCCGTAACGAATATAGAGCAGCGAACTGCGCAGCGTCCAGTCGGCCTGACTGGCTAAAATGGTTTTCTTGCCTATCGATTCGGCTCTTTGATAGCTTTCCTGGTTAATATCGTACCCGGTTTCGGTTAGCCATACTTCCGGGTGCTGTGGCAGGCTGTTTGCCAGTTTTACAAAAGCTTTTGCAATGCTGCCGGCGTTTGATAGTTCGGGCGCTATGCCTGTTGTGGCGCGTTTGTGGATTCGCACATCGCCGTCATTGGAGTACAGGTGATAGTTTATCACATCGAAGCATAGGTTAATGCTACCATCTTTACGATAACCCCTGTTTTTTTTGCACCAGTTTATTATTCCCTGCAAATAATTAACATCTGCCGATGCCAGGCCGCCCATCACTACCTGCATACTGGGATCAGCTGTTTTTACACCGGCGCCAGGGCCAAGTTTACCCATATCGCCGTCGTAAAAGGCAGATAAGTTTGCGGCATATTCGTCTGGGGTTTGATGCGTTTCATCGGCTCCCCACCATCTGTCGCGCTCATTGCCGCACTCCATATATTTTATAAGCCCCATGCCTGCCAGCGGCTGGTTGGGTATGTCATCATGATACCGTTTGTTGGTATCAACCTTAATCAGTGCTCTTTCTATGTTTTTATTATAGCCATAACGGGCAGCAAACTGAAAAGCGGCATGCGCCTGATCTATATATGATGCGGGATCGCTTAGCTTTTTGCCAAAAGGCGCAGGAGCATTTTCATTATCGCGCATACCGGCCGGATAAGTATTCGCCATCCATAATGGACAGTTTTTTAGATCGGCCAAAACTAAAATGCCTTCCTGTTTGCAGCGCTGGTAAATAATATCAAAGTTATATCCGCCATTAAAAACAGGGTTAAAGGTGTAATCGCCCTTTATGCTTTCAATCCTGTCCCAGTTAAGATAATGCCTTAATGCGCTAAAGTTTTTTATAAGCGGCATATTATCTTCATAAATATGTCTCCTGTCGCTGGGGCTGCCCGGGTTTTCCAGAAAGTTCCATTCGTAGCCATTTATACCGAACATATTTTTTAAAGGAGTAGGGGTGCCACCACGAACGATATTAATCTGAGGCTCATTTACAGGATCAATATGCGTAGTATCAGGACTTAGCCGCGAAAGGTCCTTAAATGCAGTACTAAAGGCACTCGATCCGGAATTGCAGCAATTGCAAAAAAAGGCTATCGTAGCAATACAAACGAAGGACAGGTAAGACAATTTTATGCGCATAAAATGAGGATCAATTTAAAGACAGCTACACGTTAAGGCTTTAGCGCTAACGTATAGCTTAAATTGTACTATTATACGCAATATTTAATGGATGTAATTGCCGCCACAATAATTTCTACCCTGCGGTCATCGATCCTTTAATCAACAGGTTGTTTTTACAGTATAATCACTGCGTTCTCCAATTCATCCAGATCCATGTATTGTTTAAAGTTTTGTACATCGTTATTAACCATGTTTTTAAACACCGGGTTTAATACATGGGCAAGACTTGCGCCAAAACCACCTGCAGGGGGTTGGTAACTGATTACCAGATCAACCAACGTGCCGCCGTTTGTTGTATCCCTGAAACGGATTTTGCCTGCATTATCAATTATTGAACCAGGCAATGAGCTCCATCCGATCAATTCACCGGGAATATCCACTACAATTTCGGCGTCCCAGCTTACATTGGCCACACCGGTTGGCAGTTTAAGCACCCAATGCGAGCGTTCATTATCCAAAACGTCCACGCTCTCTAAATGATTCATAAATAAAGGCAGGTTATCCAGCTTGCGCCAAAAAGCATAAACTGCTTCCCTTGGTTTATTTACTGTAAACGACGATTTTATGCTGATATTGATAGGATCGGTGCTGATTTTACCAATCTGCGAATACAATTCGCAATGCCCAGTAACTCCGCGATTTAAAAGATAGCCGCCTGCGCCAAGCTTAAGCAAGCTTGCAAAAGGACTTTTAAATAAATTCCGGACGCCCGAAAGGCTCAATTTTACACCGGCTGTTATTGATAAATAACGCTCGGGCCAGGTTAAATTTATATTGTTAATAGCAGTATCCGCTTTGTTATCGTTTATCCGCATTAATGTTGTTGTTGCCATGGTTGTTTAAATAGGTGTACCTTTTTTAAACATAGTTTAAAGGTGGATTGTTTTTTATTTTAACGCATCTCTAATTTAAACAGCCCTATCACTAACCCACTTAATCAACCCAATCAACTCCACCAATAAATATGCAAACATCATTGTCAATATAAATTCTTATCCTACTTTTGCAGTGCTTTAGGTTTTCATAAAATATATCTTATGAAATTAAAAGGGAATATGGTGTAATTCCGTAACTGTCCCGCAGCTGTAAGCTCCATAACCATTGTTCAATCAATTGGTCACTGTCCGCCCAAAAAGCGTACGGGAAGACCGGACAAAAGGGGAGTAAGTCAGAAGACCTGCCAGAGCATATATATTATTCACAGCTTTCGGGGATTGAAGCTTGGATGTGAAACTCTTCTATTACGGTTTCTATTTCAAACCTTGTATTCCTGTATTGCTGTGTGGCAGTTAATAGCACATGCAAAGAAAAGTACATTATTTAAAAAACATCAACTGGCCTTTATCGGGGTGCCTGTTATTCTTTTCTTTTGCCTTGCCGTTTGCCGCATCGGCCCAAACAGATACCGCCAAAAAGCTCAAGGAAGTTGATGTTAATAATAAATCTATCCCGCAAATTCAAACTGTAGCCCCCGTACAGCAAATATCGGCCAATGCTTTTGATCAGTACAGTGCACTCAATGTTGCTGATGCCATACGGGATTTTTCCGGCGTTAATATTAAAGATTATGGTGGGATAGGAGGGCTAAAAACCGTTTCGGTACGTGGCCTTGGCGCCAATCACACTGCTGTTTTATATGATGGTGTTGAAATAAATGACGCCGAAAACGGCCAGATTGATTTAGGAAAGCTTAACCTGAATGGCGTGCAACAAATTACGCTTTACAATGCACAACCCGAAAATATCCTTGCGCCAGCCCGGTCATTTGCTTCGGCAAGTGTTTTATCTATTCAAACAATACAACCCCATTTAAATGTTAGTAAGCCTTACCAGTTCTTAGTCGGTGTTAACGCCGGGTCATTCGGGTTAATTAATCCTTTTTTGCAGTGGCAGCAACGTATTGGTGATAGATGGTCATTCATTATCAATAGTAATTTTGAAAATGCTAACGGCCAATACAAATATAAAACCAACATTAACGGGCCCGATACAACATTAACCCGCAACAATACAGATGTAAAAGATCAACAGGCCGATGGCGCTTTGTACTGGGCTAAAAACGACAGTAATAAATTTAACCTGCATGTTAACTATTATAATTCTGATCGTGGTTTGCCGGGCGCGGTGATCAACACCAACCCAATATCAACCCAGCGTTTGTTGAACAGGAATATCTTTTTACAGTCAGGCTATCAGCATACATGGAATAGTGGGCTCAGCATACTGTTAAACACCAAATTATCGCAGGAACTTACCCATTATAAAGATCCTTATTTTCTGAATAATCATGGGGGGATAGATGACCGGTATACCCAGCGGGAGTTTTATCTGTCTGCGGCCCTTTCTTATCATTTAACTCAAAATTGGGAGGTATCTTATGCAGGCGATGTTTCGTTTAGCAGTTTGGGCGCCACAAGTGGCGATAGCAGCCTGTACAATTATGCTTATCCAAAAAGATTTACGCTTTTAAATGTGCTGGCAAGTAATCTCAAGCTCGGGAAATGGTTTTTCCAGGGAAGTTTACTGAATACTTATGTGAACGAACAGGTTAAAACTGGTACGCCCACCCAGCCGGAAAATGTGTTATCGCCTACGTTGATGGCTTCGTTTCAACCCTTCAAAAAGCCCGATTGGCTGCTGCGGGCCTTTTATAAAGATATTTTCCGCGAGCCGACCTTTGATGAGCAATATTTTTTTGCAGTTAATGGCTCGCGTAATTTAAAACCGGAGTTTGCCAAACAATATGATTTGGGACTTACCTACAGAAAAAGCCTTAACGGTGTGTTTGATTATATCACAGTGGCTGCTGATTGCTATTATAATTCTGTAACCAATAAAATAGTATCAATACCAAGTCAAAACCTCGAATTAGTTTCGATTATTAACCTTGGCAAAGTGAAAATTGAAGGAACAGACATCAGCATAAAAACACAAACCAAAGAGGTTAACGGATTGCGCGGTTTGTTATCAGTAAATTACACCTATCAGTATGCTGTAGATGTTGATCTTAATTCGCAGTATTATCTTCAGCAAATACCTTATACACCCAAAAATACGCTTGCTTTAAATGCAGGAGTTAACTATCGTCAAACGGGGTTATTTTTTAATCAAGTTATATCATCCTCCCGTTACTACCTGGGTCAAAGCGTTCCCGAAAATCTGGTTGATGGATATGCTGTAAGTGATCTTTCCTTTATCTATAAGTTTTCAATAGCTAAAAATTCAGCAGTGTTGTCGGCGCATGCTGATAACCTGTTTAACGAAAACTATATGATCGTTCGGAACTTTCCTATGCCCGGACGATCATACCTGCTATCATTTCAAATAAAAATTTAATCAAAATAACATTATGAAAAATCTAAAACTCAATTTATTACTGGCTGTAGCTTCACTATCCTTAATACTGGTATCGTGCCATAAGGACGCTAAGGTAGTGCCAACCCCTGCGCCGAACCCGGGCATATATGTTTTAAACCAGGGAATATTTAAGCAAAACAACAGTTCGTTGTCATTTTATAGTTATGGAACTAAACAAGCGACCGCTGATATTTTTACCACAGTAAATGGTCATGGTCTTGGCGATACAGGTAACGACATCGAAATTTACGGTTCAAAAATGTATATTGTGGTTAACGTTTCCAGCACTGTTGAGGTGGTTGATTCAAAAACATCCAAATCAATCAAACAAATAAAATTGTTTAATGGTGCAGCAGCCCGTGAGCCACGTGATATTGTATTCTACAAAAATAACGCTTATGTAACATCTTATGACGGTACAGTAGCCGTTATTGATACCGCTGCTTTAACCGTAAGTCAGTACATTAACGTTGGCCCTAATCCTGAGCAGTTGGCAGTGGCAAACGGCAAGCTGTATGTGGCAAACTCAGGCGGATTAAATTATCCTAATTATAACAATACCGTATCTGTTATTAATTTAACTTCACTTACAGTAACTAAAACACTTACAGTTGTTACTAATCCTCAAAACGTTGTTGCTGATGCTTATGGTAATGTTTACGTATTATCAGCCGGCGATTATTCAAGCATTCCATCAAGCCTGGCGATTATTGATGACAATACCGATTTGGTAAAATCACAAACTAATTTTGATGGAAGCAATATGACCATTGTTGGCGATAATATCTATTTCATTACATCTACGGGTAAAATTGTAATATACGATGCAAAATCACAAGCGGTAATCAACCAGGGCTTTATTACAGATGGTACTGCTATTACAACGCCTTATACAGTTGCTGCTGATGGCACAACCGGCGAAGTATTTGTAACAGATGCTAAAGATTACGCTTCAAACGGACTATTATTTGCATTTGATAAAACAGGTAAAAAAGAATATTCTGTTACCGTTGGCATTAACCCCGGAAGGATTGCGCTTTTAAAGAATTAATATCATTTCATTTAAAAGGATAAATAAGTAATTTTACCGGATAAATTTTAATCATGTCACTACAAAAAATAAATACCCGCACCATCGTGCTTATCCTGATGATTTTAGCAGCAGCTGCTATGCGCCTGGTAAGCTATAAGTTTCCATACATCCTGAGCAATTTTACTCCGGTTGGTGCAATCGCTTTATTTGGCGGTGCTTATTTTACCGATAAATGGAAGGCATATATGGTAGTGCTTATTACCTTGTTTGCCAGTGACGTACTGATTGATTACCTATACACCTCAAAATTTGAATTGTGGTATAACGGTTCATTTTGGGTTTATTTAACTTTTGCATTAATGGTATTTATTGGCAGCTTTATTAAGAAAGTGAGCATAGCCAGTGTTGGAATTGCCTCTTTAATTTCTGTTGCCATACATTGGTTAATTATTGATCTGCCATTCCTTTATGGCACACTCTATCCGCACACTTTATCGGGCTATGGCCAATCATTGGTTGCTGCTATTCCTTTTGAGCGTAATATGGTTTTGGGTGATATTGTATTTTGTGCGATATTGTTCGGTGGTTTTGAATTTGCAAAAAGTAAATACACTGTTTTACGCAGTCAAAAGGAACTCGCTGTTTAACCTAATATAGTTTATAAAAAAGCGATCCTAAAAACAAGGATCGCTTTTTTTATGGATTGATATTTCATAAACGCAGCAGAGACGCAATGCATTGCGTCTCTGCAATTGTATCTATTTAATAAATATTATGAAAAAGGTAGTAATACTAACCGGTGCCGGGATCAGCGCTGAGAGTGGCTTAAAAACGTTCAGAGACAGTGATGGCTTGTGGGAAGGATATAATATTCATGATGTAGCGACACCCGAAGCCTGGCAGCGCAATCCGGAGCTGGTGCAGGATTTTTATAACGAGCGGCGTAAATCGGTACTGGAAGCACAACCCAATGCCGCTCATTACGCGCTGGCTAAACTCGAAGAGAAATACGATGTAACCATTATCACTCAAAATATAGATGACCTGCACGAAAGGGGAGGTTCAAGCAATGTGCTGCACCTGCATGGTATCATTACGCGATCACAATCAAACAAAGATCCAAAGCTTACTTATCCCATTAACGGATGGGAAATAAAGATGGGCGAACTTTGCGAATTAGGCTCTCAGCTCCGCGCGCATGTGGTTTGGTTTGGCGAAGATGTGCCCATGATAGAAACAGCCGCAAGGGCCTGCATGAAAGCTGAGCTGTTTATCTTAGTGGGATCATCGCTGGCGGTTTACCCCGCTGCCGGACTAATCAATTACGTTCCCCGCGCGGTACCTAAATACATTGTTGATCCCAATATCCCTCATCTAAGCAATAGTAATAATTCCTTTATTAAAATAGAAGAGAGGGCGACTATCGGCGTGCCAATATTGGTTAGCGAATTACTGTCTGAACCGGGATTTATTTGATTTAAAAGATTAAATAGGATACACATCTCATCGGTCAGCAAGTTCTAAACCCAACAATTCACTAAAGTTCTAATAATTCCCGTTCAGACAAAAAAATCAATGGAATCAATTAATCACAGAAATCAACGGTCCATTTTTAATTGGAGCGGTGGTAAGGACAGCTCCCTCGCCCTATACCACAGCCTCAAAGATCCAAACATCGATATCAGGTATTTAGTAACCACGGTTAATGACGGGGTCGACAGGGTCTCGATGCACGGTGTGCGTACCGAATTGCTGATAAAACAGGCCGAGAGTATTGGCATTCCTTTGTACCAGATCCGCCTGCCCGAAATGCCGGGGATGGAAGCGTACGATAATATCATGCGGGAGCATCTTCAGCATTTCAAAAACGAAGGGATAACTCATTCTATTTTCGGTGACATATTTTTAGAAGACCTTAAAAAATATCGCGATGAGCGGTTGGCCGAAGTTGGCATGACCGGCATCTATCCATTATGGAAACGTGACACCCATGAGCTGATCAGTGAGTTTTTAGACCTTGGCTTTGGTACCGTCATCGCCTGCACGCAAGAACGTTTGGAACACATTGTCGGCAAGGAAATAACGCCCGAGCTGATTATGTCGCTACCGGATGATGTTGACGTTTGCGGTGAGAACGGGGAGTTTCACACCTTCGCTTTTAAGGGGCCTATCTTTTCAAAAGAGATTAAATACAAAACGGGAGAGAAGGTATTCAAGGAGTATAAAGCACCGAAAAATGCTGACGATTCTTGTGTTTCTGATGTCACTAAAAAATTATCAGGCTTTTGGTATTGTGACCTTATTTCGGCCTGACCTCCTATATATTTGGCGTTTTTAAGGAACAAAATATAATTTGGTGGCTTATTTGCATTTGTTATAAGTTATTTATAATTAGCTATTTAATATGATTATATAAAACTGTTAATTGAAATATAAGGAGAACCTGACAATTGAATGATTTGAAAAATGCCAAATAAAATTTTGAATTGTTAATTTGAATAAAATAACTATCTAATTAACAGTTACTTATGTTATTTAACGAATTAATAGTTGTAACGATTATAAGATTCTTTAAAATCCTTACGCATTTCCAAAAAACGAGCCAAAACGGTTTTTAAAAAATCCTCGTCGAGCAATTCAAATACGCTGTTAACACCATCAAGCAAATCGGCTTCGGCAATTTTATAGGTCTGCTCCAGGTTCCCCTGCTCTATCTTCACAATGTATTTATGGTTCATGTTGAGGATGGATATTTTAAAATCGGGGTGTGGTAGTTCTGCGATGATTCTCATGATGATTCAATTTTAATAATTCCTGTTTTGCAATGCTCCTAAAATAAAACGGGGTGTGCTAAATAAAAGATTAAATATGAGATTTGCCTTATTAAGTTTCAACACCACATACTTACTTTTGTACCATGGCCGAAGATTTAAACATAACCGCATCAACCGATAAAACCGAACAGTATCAAACCTTAATACCACAAGTAGAAGCCCTGCTTTTTGGCGAGCCTGATCTGGTAGCTAACCTTGCTAATATCTGCGCTGCCCTTAAAGAGCAATTTAAATGGTTTTGGGTGGGCTTTTATTTGGTTAAGGATAATGAACTGGTGTTGGGTCCTTTTCAGGGACCTGTAGCGTGTACCCGTATTGGGCTTGGTAAAGGTGTTTGTGGTGCTGCCTGGCAGCAGGAAAAAATATTGGTGGTTCCGGATGTGGATGCCTTCCCGGGTCACATTGCCTGCAGCTCATTATCAAGATCAGAAATTGTGGTACCGTTGTTTTACGATGGCAGGGTTGTTGGTGTGCTCGATGTTGACAGCGATGAGCTGGATCAGTTTGATGAAATCGATGCCCGTTACCTCGAAGAAATTGTAAAGCTGGTAAGTTTTAAATGAGCAAAATATTTTTGATTCCGGGCTTGGGTGCCGATACCCGCGTTTATAACAATATTGGTTTAAATGATCACGAAGTTATTTGTGTTGATTGGATAAAACCTCATCCGACGGATACTTTATCAACTTATGCACAAAAGCTTATCTATCAATATAATATAACTCCAAAATCAATCATAATTGGTAATTCAATGGGAGGGATGGTCGCCATAGAAATTGCAAAGGTAATTCCCCTGAGTAAGGTGGTTTTAATATCGAGCATCAGAACTGTTGAAGAGGCACCCGGATATTTTAAGCTGTTCCGCGCACTGCCGGTTTATAAAATTATTCCGGGTAAGCTGTTTACCTCAATGGGTTTTATGCTGAAGCCATTGTTCGGAAAAATGAGTGAGGCCGATTTATGGTTATTTAAGGATATGCTTAAAAATACATCGCCAGTATTTGCGAAATGGGCAATGGCAGCCATATTGAATTGGGGTAATAAAATTATTCCACCCAATGTCGTTCAAATAACAGGTGATAAGGATACATTGTTCCCTTACAAAAAACTAAAAGATGCGATGATTATAAAAGGCGGCACGCATATCATGATCTTCGATAAAGCAAAAGAGATCAATAGGATATTAAAAAAGATTATAAAAAAATGAAGTTAGCCGACACCTATTATCACAGCAATAATGTAGTTGCCTTAAGCAGAGACCTGTTGGGAAAGTATTTGTTTACTTGTATTGATGGTGTAACTACAGGCGGATGTATTGTTGAAACAGAAGCATATAACGGCATAGTTGATAAAGCTTCACACGCCTTTGGTAACAGGAAAACACCACGTACCAGTACCATGTATATGCAGGGCGGCATTGCCTATGTTTACCTGTGTTACGGTATTCACCAAATGTTTAATATCGTAACTTCAACCGAAGGCGAACCGCACGCTATCCTGATCAGAGCGATACAACCAACGGATGGATTAGACGTTATGCTATACCGCAGAAACATGATGGCGCTAAAACCCAATATTACGGCAGGGCCCGGTTCAGTTGCAAAGGCCTTGGGAATTTCAAGAGCTGTTAATGCATTAAGTCTTCAGGGTGATACTATCTGGATTGAAGACAGGGGTTTATCTTTTCCTGATGAAGCGGTAGTCGCTGTTCCGCGTATTGGTGTATCCTATGCAGCCGAAGACGCGTTGTTGCCGTATCGTTTTTATGTTAAAGGAAATATTTACGTAAGCAAACCGAATAAATAATAATTTTGCCAGTAGAGACGCAATATTTTGCGTCTCATGTTTCATAACACAGTTCCATGCAATATCAGAACAGCCTGGCATTTGCCACCCAGCTCGACGAGCAAGACCAGTTAAAAGATTTTCAAAAGCAATTTATAGCGCCAAAGCATAGGGGGAAAGATGCTATCTATCTTTGTGGTAATTCCCTCGGCTTACAGCCAGTAACTGCACAGCAATATGTAAATGATATTTTCACCAATTGGAAAGACCTTGCTATTGAAGGTTTTTTTGACGGTGAAAACCCGTGGCTGGGTTATCATAAAAGCTTAACCAATACTCTGGTAGGAATCCTTGGAGCAAAATGGGAGGAAATTACGGTAATGAATTCACTTACAGTAAATCTTCATTTATTGATGGTAAGTTTCTATAAACCAACAAGTAAAAGATATAAAATATTGATGGAAGGTGGTGCTTTTCCTTCTGACCAATATTCTTTTGCAAGCCAGGCGAAGTTTCACGGGCATAATGCTAAAGACGCCATTATTGAAGTCTTTCCACGCGAAGGCGAGTCGATTTTAAGGACTGAGGACATCCTTCAAAAAATAAATGAACATACTGATGAATTGGCTTTGGTGCTTTTTGGCGGCATAAATTATTTCACCGGACAGTATTTCGACCTCGAAGCTATTACCAAAGCCGCACATGCTGTTGGTGCTTATGCAGGGTTTGATTTAGCCCATGCTGCCGGAAATGTGATTGTAAAATTGCACGATTGGGATATCGACTTTGCATCCTGGTGTTCGTACAAATACATGAACTCCGGCCCGGGAGGTATCAGCGGAATTTTTGTTCACGAAAAGCATTTTAACAATAAAGCATTAAACCGTTTTGAAGGCTGGTGGGGGTATCGTCAGGATAAGCGTTTCTTGATGGAGCCGACTTTTGAAGCTGACCATGGCGCCGCGGGCTGGCAGTTAAGTACTAGCCCAATTATGCTGCTGGCTTTACATAAGGCCTCATTAGATATTTTTGAAAAGGCGGGAGGCTTAGTGCCGTTAAGGGCGAAGAGCGAAGTACTTACCGGCTATCTGGAGTTTTTGATTAACGAAATTAACCAAAGTCATAATGATGAATTGTTCAAGATCATCACCCCAAAAAATAAGCAAGAACGTGGTTGCCAACTATCCATCATTTGCAAACAAAACGGCAAAGCGACTTTTAACTTTTTAACCGATAACGGAGTAATCGGCGATTGGCGCGAACCTAACGTAATTCGTTTAAGTCCTGTGCCGCTTTATAATTCGTTTAAGCAAGTTTTTGAGGTTGGCCGCATTCTGAGTGCTTCTGTTGGTAATTGTTGATTACAGGGCTTTAATTGAGTTTTTGTGATGACGGTGTTGTTTATCCTGCTCGTTTTTCAATAACTGCCTTTATTTCGCAATAATCTTAAACTCCGTACGCCTGTTCTTTTTGCGGCCCTCATCGCTTGTATTGGGTGCAATTGGCTCGGTTTCGCCATAACCTTTAAAAACAAGTCGCGAAGCCGCAATTTTATTATTCACCAGGTATTGGTAAACGGATTTTGCCCTGTTTTCAGAGAGTATTTGATTAGCCTGGCCGTTGCCAACATTGTCTGTATGCCCGGATATTTCGATATGCAGGGTAGGATTTACCGTTAAAAAGTCAATCAGTTTTTGCAGTTCAGCTATTGATTCATCTTTCAGATCAAACTTATTGGTATCAAAAAATATGTTATTCAGTATAACCTTATTCCCAACCTCAATTGGCTGCAGCAGTACTGCGATATTGTAGGGCTCTTTTGGTTCGCGTGCTGTGAGCGAGAAATTCGCCGAGTAAAACAGGTACCCGCTTTTTGAAATATTAAGTCCGTAATCTTTTCCGGCGGTAATCGTGGCCAAAAAATCACCTCGTGTAGAATCGCTGTAATCCTGATATACCGGACTGTTTTTTTGCAGGTCGATAATTTCAACGGCGGCTTCCAGCGGTTGCATGGTTTTAGCATCGTTAACTTTTCCCTTTACATAAGTCACAATATGTGGCTTCAAATTTTGAGGCAGTTCAAAAGTGTAAATGTCGTACCCCCCAAAGCCTTTAAGATTGTTTGATGAGAAAAATGCGTGAACACCGTCGGATGTTACTGTTAACCCGCTTTCATCATCGTTTGTATTGATCGGATAACCCAGGTTTTCGGGCTTCTGCCATTTACCGTCTTTTCCAAGCCGGCTCATAAATAAATCCTTTCCACCAAGACCGGGCCATCCGTTAGAACAAAAGTATAACGTGCTGTCGTCCGGGTGAATAAATGGCGACTGCTCATCAAAACTTGTGTTGATATTGGGCCCCAGGTTTTCCGGTTGTCCCCATCCTTTATCGGTTAAAGTTGATTTCCAGATATCGTATCCACCATAACCGCCTTTGCGATTGCTCACAAAATAAAGTGTGCGGCCGTCTGCGCTGATTGAGGGCTGTGATTCCCAGCCGGGGGTATTTACCGGAGGGGCTAAGTCGAAGGGTTTACTCCAGTCGTTACCTTTCTTTTGCGAAATATAAATATCGCATCGTCCAAGCCCGTCGGGCCGGTTGCAGCCGGTAAAAAAAAGATATTTGCCATCCTGCGAAATGGATTGAGCCCCTTCGTTAAATTCCTTGGTGTTAATCTGATCGCTCAGGTAGGTGGCAGTTTGCCATTTGCCATCCGCTTTTATGCTTTTGTAAAAATCTTCATTGTTATTAATTTTCCGGGTAAATATCAACATGCTCTCATCGGCAGTAGCTACCGGCAGGTACTCATCATCGGCGGTGTTAATTTGTGATCCCATGTTAACCGGCTTAAACGGAACGGGGTGTTTTATAGCCTCAATACTGAATTTGCAATCCTCGCTGAGTTTTTGTGCCAGAAAATTATTTGCAGGAGTGATGTTTTCGAAGGTCAAATATTTTTGGATGTATTGCAGGGCCTCGTCATAATGGGCAATGCTTATTTGCTCCTGGCCGAGCTTAAGAAAAACTAAATGGTTAAAGTCCGGGTTAAGTGAAATAACCTTAAGATACTGTTCTATAGCAGGTTTATGCTGTCTCATTAAACGATAAACATCAGCCAACACAGTATGGGCCTCTATAAATTTATCGTCTTCCCCAATTGATTTTTGCAGCTGCGCAATCGCATCATCATATAGATGTTCATCAAGACTTTGGTTTGCGAGGGCGTAGTATTTGATTGCAGCCTTATCGGTGGTAGAGTATTGTCTCTCCTGTGAGAATGCGAAAGTGGACCAAAATAACAGCAGTAACGGAAGGAAAATTATTCGCATTCGATTTGATACGTGAATTAACACCCTAAGTTGCATTTATTATCGGAATCAATTGTAAGAATATAAGAATCAGGTCAAAACAAAACGCAGATAAAGTAACAATGTTATTTGCTGTGTTTTGTTTTAATTTTATTTCTTAGCAGTTTTTTTTTGATTCTTCGCCTGATTTCCGCGCTGGATTTTGCAGGTTAGGGGATATTCAAATATTTGTGCGTTTGCAGGGAAATCTCCCACTGTGGATTATTCATTACATAATCAACAATCAATGGAATCATTTCCTTTGATTTTGACCATTCGGGTTGTAAATAGAGTTTACAAGTTGTTGATACCAGTTTTGCATTTTGCTCAGCAAATTCAAAATCTGATTTGTTGAATACAATCACTTTTAATTCGTCAGCATTAGCAGCAACATTAGGTATCGGCGCTTTGAATTTTTTAGGCGACAGGCAAATCCAATCCCAATGGCCCGAAAGCGGATAGGCTCCTGAAGTTTCAATAAAAGTTTTAATGCCACGTCCCTGAAGCCCGGCAGTAAGATAATCAAGGTTATAGATCAATGGTTCGCCGCCGGTTACCACTACAGCTTTTGAAGGATGCACGCATGCATTGCTAATGATCTGGTCGGCACTGGTAAGCGCGTGCAGTTCGGCGTTCCAGCTTTCCTTAACATCGCACCAATGGCAGCCCACATCACAGCCACCCAGGCGAATAAAGTAAGCAGCCTTGCCGGTATTATACCCTTCGCCCTGTATTGTATAAAATTCTTCCATCAGTGGAAGCAATGTGCCGTCTTCCGGTATTTGGTGTGCCATAATAGGGCGCAAAATTACGTTTTTGAGGCGAGATAAGGAATTAAGCAAAAGTATAAAACAAATAAAGGAGATTAAACTGACAGACCATTAACACAATAAGGCTTTAAAATACAAATTTTACGCTTTGCGGATACTGTTAACTCTTCACAAAATATTTCTCATCTTTGCCTTATATAATATGTCAGTTATGTTGTTTGAGCAGATGCGGCAAAAGCCGTTTTTTATATTGGGTCCATGCGTAATGGAAAACCAGGAGTTACTGTATACCGTTGCCGAGAAGGTAGCCGAAGCAGGACAAAAGTATAACGTGCCGGTGATTTTTAAATCGTCGTTTGATAAGGCTAACCGCACATCCATTCACTCATACCGTGGCCCGGGCCTCGAAAAAGGTATGGAGATGTTGCTGAAAGTTAAGGAGCGTTTTGGTTTACCAATGACTACCGATATCCACGAAAGCTACCAGGCCGAAATTGTTGGTCAGGTGGTTGATATATTACAAATCCCGGCGTTTTTGTGCCGCCAAACCGATCTGTTAGTAGCTGCGGCAAAAACAGGTAAAATAGTAAATGTTAAAAAAGCACAGTTCCTTTCGGGGCAGGATATGTTTTATCCAGCTCAAAAAGTAATAGAGGCAGGTAATGAACAGGTTATTTTAACCGAGCGCGGTAACATGTATGGTTATAACAATTTGGCCGTTGATTTCAGAAACATTTATGATATGAAAGCTTTTGGTCACCCGGTTTGTATGGATTGTACGCATTCTGTTCAAAGGCCGGGCGGTGCGGGGGGCAAAACAGGCGGCGACCGTACCTTTGTACCCATGATGGCATTAGCGGCAAAGGCTTTTGGTGCTAATGGTTACTTTATGGAGATTCACCCCGATCCTGACAATGCTTTAAGCGATGGCCCTAACATGGTAAAATTACAGGACCTTGATAAAGTACTGGCACCGCTGGTAGGCTAATCGGTCTGTCAGTCATTAATTGCTGCTAATTAAAAGATAAAATAAAAAGAGCCCCTCCGCATAGCGGAGGGTTAGCTAAGGCTTATGAAAGATATTGCCAAAAGGGTTTTTGATACAGAGATTGAATCGTTACGTTTAGTTGCTGATGCAATTGATGATGAATTTAGCCGGGTTGTAGATGTTATATTAAAAGCAAGCGGTAAGCTTGTGGTTATCGGTATTGGTAAATCGGGCATTATCGGCAAAAAAATAGCTGCTACTTTTGCAAGCACCGGCACGCCAAGCTTTTTTCTGCATCCGGGTGAGGCTTTTCACGGTGATTTGGGGATGGTTGGCACCGATGACCTCGTTATCCTGATCTCTTATTCGGGCGAAACGGACGAAGTATTAAAACTTATTCCGTTTTTAATATGGAACAAAAATATCATTATCGGTATAACAGGTAACCCTGCTTCAACGGTTGCTAAAAACAGCAGGTATCATCTTAATGTTGCCATTAAGCAGGAGGCCTGTCCGCTGGCATTAGCGCCAACTTCATCAACCACGGCTACATTGGTAATGGGCGATGCACTTGCAGTTGCGCTGATGGAATCGCGCCAGTTTCAGCACGAGGACTTTGCCCGGTTTCATCCCGGTGGAAGTTTGGGGCGCAAACTGCTGATAAAGGTTAAAGATTTAATGCGGACTGATAACTTGCCTTTTATCAGCGAAGCGGCTTCGTTTACTGAACTATTGCTTTGTATGTCCGAAGGAAGGTTGGGAATGGTAATAGTTGGCGATGCCGGCGACGTAAAGGGAATAATTACTGATGGCGACTTGCGTAGGGCACTGGTGCGTAACCCGGATATAAGCTCACATACCATTGCCAATATGATGACCGAAAGCCCTGTATTTATTGAGGAGGGCGAGTTTATTCATCACGCCGAGCAACTGATGCTCGAAAAGAAGATTACAGCCGTACTTGTAGGCTCTGCAACTGGTAGGAGTATCAGTGGGGTGTATCAGATTTATAACCAATAATCCGGAATGTCATTGCGAGCGTAGCGTGGCAATCGCATACTATACAGAGCGAATAGAATGGTCTACAAGCTGTATCGCCTCTCTGTATTGGATGCGATTGCTTCACTCGTTCCTCGTTCGCAATGACAATCGTAAATTTAAACAAGCATGCCTAACCATCACGATCAGTTAAATCGCCCAATACAGCTGCCGGCGGTACCCAAACGGATCATTTCTATTGTACCCTCGCAAACCGAATTGTTGTTTTACCTCGGCCTAAACAAGGAAATAGTTGGTATAACCAAATTTTGTATCCATCCGAAGGATAAATTTAAAACTGTTACAAGGGTGGGCGGTACCAAACAACTGGATCTCGCGAAAATAAAAGCCTTGCGGCCCGATCTTATCATTGCAAACAAAGAAGAAAACGAGCGCAACCAGATAGAAGAGCTGATGAACCTTTGCCCGGTTTGGATAAGTGATATTAATGATCTTGAAGGGGCGGTGGACATGATTGAAAGGGTAGGTGTGCTGGTTAACCGCGCCACACAGGCAAAAGCACTTGCCGATACCATTGTTAACCAATTTAGCAATCTCGTTATACCGCCAACAACTTTGCGTGCCGCCTATTTTATATGGCAAAAGCCATACATAGTGGCCGGCAAAAACACTTTTATTGATAACATGCTGCAAAAATGCGGACTGGTAAATGCTTTCGATATTGACAGATATCCCGAGATTAATGCCGATATGCTTATAAAAGCTCAACCCGATGTTATTTTACTCTCATCGGAGCCTTATCCTTTTAAACAAAAACATATTGCAGAATTGCAGGAAATAATGCCATCAGCAATCATTAAACTGGTTGATGGTGAGCTGTTTTCGTGGTATGGGAACAGGTTGCTGCATGCGCCCCGGTATTTTGAGCAATTGATGACCGGTTTAAATAATTCATAAAAAAGTTAAATTCAATTTTAATATCTGCAATATTAAACTATCTTTGCAGCCTCTTAAAAATCAAAAACGCGGAAGTGGCGTAATTGGTAGCCGCACCAGACTTAGGATCTGGCGCCGCGAGGCGTGGGGG